>ENA-OWOC01000055-OWOC01000055.1-gut-metagenome-genome-assembly--contig:-NODE-55-length-69120-cov-5.637110_pt1 | contig 69120 bp, 77 predicted proteins | sample MGYA00248245_ERZ651791 | MGnify/ENA primary metagenome ERZ651791 (study PRJEB26908, sample SAMEA4031703) | gut metagenome | biome: gut; feature: normal infant; material: stool | place: China | collected 2015 ...
CATTGCCCCAAAGGTGCCGGTGAAACGCTTGGCCATAGTCTCAGACAAACCAAAGGATGTGATGGCGTCTTTCGCGAAAGCATTCACCTGCTTGGACATCTGCGGAAAGGTCACATCCACCACATTCTGAACTTCTGCCAGATCGGATCCCAGTTCCACACAGGCCGCCCCGAAATCCCATATTTTCTTAACAGAAAATGCGGCAGCCAGAGCCAGGCCTGCTTTCTTGGCCAGACTCTGAATACCCGCCATCTGTTTATTAAAACTTCCCCTATTGACCACCAGATCAAGCCCGATCTGGCCTACACTATCCGCTGCCATACACAATTCACCTGCCTCTACCATTTAAGACAGGCACATCGGCACAGCGTCTTAGATCTTTAATTCAAATACTTTCCTGCATTCTCTATTTTTGCATTTAAAAAAGACGCCTCTGCAGCTGGCGTCCTCCCCCTTTATTGCGTTGACCGGATGGCCGCAGTAAGGACAGCGGACCTTATCCGTTCTTTTCTTTATCTTCTCAATTTCAACCACTCCTTAACTGCACAGCTGAGCCATCATCTGTTCCAGATAGGCCATCTGCTGTTCGTAGGTTTCCAGAGGCATAGCTTCAGCCTGCCGATTTCTCCACGCATCGTAAATTCGCTTCTGTTCCCTGGTGAACTGCTTAATCACCTTTTTATCCGTTTCTGAGCGGATCGCGACCACGCGCCCCAGCGGAGTCTCCGGGGCAATGCCGGCCAGAAGAGCTTTAAATTCATCCCAGGAAACGGATTCAAACTCATTTGTCCGGATTCTTAACCCGTACTGCGATAGAAAACTGGCTACAATCAGGTCCCAGTCCTCAAATAAATCGTAGTACGGGTCATCGCTCTCCCTGGCTTTTATCCTCCCCGGTGACCAGACTCACCGCCGCCTGAACCACTATCAGAAGATCCTGAAAGCTCAGCTTCAGTTTTTCAATTTCTTTTCGGGACTTTTCCGGCAAAATCAGATTGTAAGCTTCCATAATTTCATTCGGCCCCGGATCCTCGTGGTTCAGCACCCCCATGACTTTCAACATAGTAGGCGCGTCCGCATTAACCTCCAAGAGTTTTCCCTTGATCTTTAAGGATGGATTCTCATCAAAGGTTAATTTATCTGTAATATCCACTACTCGTGCCATATATTTCCTCCTCTAATCAAGTTGATTCCGGAGCTGCCGTAAATGTAGGTTTTCCTTTGCACTTTACCTCAAACTCCAGGTTGTCTACATTGGTACTGTCGCCTCCTGCAGGAGTGGTAACATTAATAATCGCGGAAAATGTCACTTTTGCTCCGGAAGGCATTTCCCACTCAAAAGGCGCCACCGTATCATTTCCACATTTCCAGGCAAGACCCGCAATAAAATCATTTCCGGGATCTCCGTAGGTCCTCTTTCCTGTAAAGCTGAATGACAGTTTCTTGCTGGTCATCATGGCATCTCCCCAGCCTTCTGCCTCCATTGGATCCCATTCCTCTACGCCGCCTTCGATGGAAGGTGCGAAATTGGTCAGATTTGCAATGGTGACCATTGTTTCTGTGGAACCATCCGTTCCAACCTTAAATTTATTGTTGTGTACCGGATATACCTTCGGTGTATCGGCCATAACGCATTACTCCTTTCTCTCATAAATTAAGTCCAGCCAGATCACATACTCGTAAACCCCTCCGTCATCCGTCCCTACATCCTGTGGTTCCGGTATCTGAAGGCTCAGATAATGGATATGGGTATCCCCGATGTCCAAGCTGGTTACTGCCAACAGTTTTTCATACAGCTTATAAGCCGCTGTCTCGCTCTCCGGCTGGCTCTTTGTCCAATGAACCAGAAGAGAAATAGACCGGGTAGCGTAGGTAGTACATTCCAGACCGCCCAGGGCAATTCCAGGAGGGCCGGAACCCTTTCTTGCATAAACGCCAATGGATTTTTGCTGCTTGTTGTCCAGCTTGCCGATGTAGACGTGTGCATCCTCCGCTATACCAAGGCCTGCGATCCACTGGCGAACGTCTTTCAGGGATAACATCACACACCTCCCAGTTTTTTAAAAAATACTTTATAGGCTTCGGGGGCGAAGTTTTCTTTTTTACCCCCGGGAAGCCAATCTTTATACCATTCTCCCTGGGCACTAGGGTTTTCGTCCGTCTGGAAATTGTATTCCGGATGATAATACAAGCGGCGGGCATAGGGCGTACTGGAAACCAAAGACGCTTTTCCCCTGGCAGACTGACTGTAATCTACAAACGTACTCTCATTTTGCAAATTTCCGGTATCCCTGGGCATAACCTGGGCCTGCACAACTTCTGTGTGCAGCGCTTCTGCTGTCAGCTCCAGCGCTTTTACCGCCGCCCCAGTCAACTGGCGAATCCGAGGCATATTCATTTTCACCGTTGATTTCACCTGCACCTAGACCACCTCCAACGTACAGTAGTTGACGGTTCCATCCGGATTCCGGTTCTTGCTCCCCTGCTCGATCCGGCGCTCCTTCCCAAAAACAGTCACAGTACCACCGCTTAAAGATGGAAGATCTGGAGCAATATCTCCGGGAAACAAGGCGGTACCAGTGATCTGAACCAACTTCTTCTCAGCTGTCAGAATCACTTTTGCCTTGTCCTGGAAATTACACATCAGATCCATATCTGCCGTATACTTTGGCTCCCCCAGGTTCGTGATTTCCTCAGATTCCAAATGTACCCTAACAGGCGTCTTGCAAAGATGTTTCGGCACCAAACATGGATATTTCATCGCCCCACCGCCAATCTGTGGCACAGCCCGGTCTGGCAGAGCAGCGCATATACATCCCTTCTCATGGCAATCCCCTTGTCTGTAAACACGTTCCACGAGCTTCCAAACTGAGCGGATACCCCGTTGATGCTGTAGCTCTGAAGAATGGTGTCAATCTCGTCAGAGTTCTCGTATTCAAAATCCGCCTGACGGCAAATTACCTCCCGTACAATTTCCTGCTGGAAAGGAGTAAGACCGGAAAAACCCCGGCCCACAATCCGGTTGTAGGTCAGGGAATCTATATGTCGGCTGGCCCGGCGAAGAGCCCGTTCCTGCTCATCTTCCAGGATAACGCTGCCCCCATAAATCTCCCGGTAATATTCCGGCGTTGCATAGGACTCATAGCCCATTCTACTCACCTTCCTTAGCAGGCCTTCCCGTCTTCCCAGCCGTTTTTTCAGCTACAGCCGTGCGCATCTTCTCCAGCTGTTCTTTCAGTCCGGCATTCTCTTTTTCCAGTTCTTCCTTCTTCGCTTTCAGCCCCACATAATCTCCATAGGAGACTGTTTTTCCCCGTCCATAGGCCACTACATCCCCCTGATCGTTCAAAATGTCAAAACCGCTCTCCTCATAAAATTTCTGCTGCGTCTCGTCAATGGTATAAACCTTGTTTCCTTTTACTGCCTTCATGCCTGTTCACCTCCTATCAGCCGCCGGAATGCAGGGTCACATTCATGGAGCAGCCTGCTACCTTCTTCTCCAGAAGGAACAGATCTCCGTAGCAGCGGTTCTGATACAAATAGCCGTCCGCGGTCCTGGAATCTGTTCCCGGAGTAAACAGCTTGATATAGCTGTATTTGTCCCTGGCCACCACGCAGGATGGATGTACTAAAATCCAGTTGATCTGATCCGCGTCCGCAGCCGCCACACATCCGTTAGTAAAGTCGTACTTGCTCTTTAACCGAGCTGCCGGAACCATTTTCAGCTGTACATCATCCAGGCTGTGGACTTTCCGGTTCACACTCACAGGAGAAGTCACGGTAATCACTCTCTGGAGGCCGTCTGCTTCTTTCACAATTTTATTCATAGTCGGGGTTACGTAGAGAATACGTCCCTCCTCCGGACCGCCGGCCTCATCCATAAGCGCCATTTCTGTGTCGAACTGTTCCAGAAATACTGCGGCGTCCACAGTCGTCGTGTCGATCCTGCCGGAGTAGGTAGTCAGCTCCGCATGGAGCTTGGAAAACCGGTAGGAATCCTTTTCTGGGATCGCCTGCTCTTCCTCAAAGGTATTCTGGATGTTGGCCACGGAAAGCGCAAGGTTTGTTTCGTCGATGTCCATCGGATCAATCCAGAACTCAATGTCCCGGTCATGGGCCAGCTTTTTGGGCTCCCAGTCATTGGAAAGCGTCCCGGCGTTAAATCCCAAGGTACGGGTATGGTCCTTATAACCGGATACCGTAATCCGGGGGAGCTTAATGGTCTGGGCGTTTAAAAACTTTACCTGCTGGTTACTCTGGGCCAGCGCATCAGAGCAAAGCTCTTTTGCATATTTCTGGGCCAGAAACTGTGTAAACTGTTCTGCGTAGCTGTAAACTGCCAATTTTATCACCTTTCCTTTCTTATCCCTGGCTTGTTGTCACAGTAATCGCCGATGTGCTGTCATCGGTATAGGTAACGGTTCCACCGGTCACTGCGCCGGTTTCACTGGTTGTAAGGGCAATGGATTTTACCCCTTTCCCGGCCGGGCCCGCCGGACCTGCCGGACCCTGGCCTCTGGATGGCGGATTTTCCGCAATTTCCTTCAGATAATGCTCCACCTTTGTCCTGGGGGCAGGGAGATCTTCACTCTCACCTGACGCCAAGGCATAAAGATACGCTTCAATCTTTCTAATCGGTTTTGCTAATGCCATGATTCACCTCTCTTTCACTATTTCAGCCCAAACGCCGCTTTCAGTGCAGCCTCGTCGCCCTGCTGCTGATTTCCGTTTCCAGCCGAACCCACCTGGATAAATCCGTTCTGTCCTGCCGCCTGCGGCTTCAGTCCCGGAACATCTTCCAAAGTCTTTTTTAAAGCATTGGAAACTGCCTCATCGTTCACTTTCCCGTCCTGGCCCATTGCCTAGCTCAAATCGGACATTTTTATGAGGTATGGAATGGTCTTGGCGTCAATCCCAAGACCTACTGCAGCCAGGATCGCGGCGTTCTCGATCTGGGCCTGCTTGGCGGCTGCCTGGGCCTGTGCCGCCTGGGATTGAAGGGCTCCTACATCCGGCTGACTGGCCGCTTTCTGGGCTTTAAACGCCTGGATCGCCTGAGTCATCTCCTCCTGAGACAGTCCTTGCTGCTTAAAATACGACTTCAAGACCGTATCCTCTGTAACAGATGTTTTGCCAGCGATCAGATTGGCCAGTTTCTCATAATCAAACTGGGGCCCAGATCCTGCACCCGTTCCCGCGCCTGTCTGTTGGCCGGTCCCGCCGCCTGCTGCGTTACCGGATCCGGCGGTTCCACCGCCAGCCTGCTGTCCCGCTGCCCCACCTGCCGGTTCTGCAAAAAGCTGTAAATTCATTGGAAATCTTGCCATACTTTTCATGCTCCTTTCAGTTTTCAGGGTGTCTCCCTATCATCAGTTAGAGTGTCTCTCATACAGTTGTTGCGCCGGTGTCTCCGCGTAGTTTTTCGCCTTCGGGCAGAAAAATAGCACCCAGGAACTTCCTGCGTGCTTTATGCATTAGCCTTATACCCCACCTTCATCCACGCTCCTGCGTCATTGCTCACCGTAGTCGCGGGGCTGTACGTGTGCAGGGCCTTGTAGGCCGCCATCTCCTCATCGGATAAGTCGGTTTCGATTGGCGTCTCCAGAACATAGAGAACCCTGAGCGGATTGTTACTCAACCAAGAGAGCCATTCATCCACGGTCGTGGCTATATCTGGGTTCGTGTTATTCATGTACATCCGGTTGTTATTAGCTCCCAGACGAATTCTTGGCTGTCCGGCCACGCCTCCAATCGGAAACAAGTTAGATAGACCAGGGCCACTTTCGGTTACTAACATATCCAAAATGTTAATTGCAAAACCTTCATAACCAGGAGTCACATAAGTGCTCCAAAATTCATCCTTTGAACCGTCAAAGGTTTTCATATTAACCCTCTTAACATATTTCCCACGACTGAAATCCACCTCGTCACAAATCCACTGCTGGCCGGACTCATCCGTGTAATTCCCGCCAGACGATACCGGTATACCGGGTAAGCCTCCTGGAGTTTGAGCGGTGAGGGTCTGAGGAGTTTTGTATGGCATATATTGCGTCGCCGTATCCCCAACTTCTATTTGAATATAATCACATTCATTTAAGGCTTTTTGAACTGCCGCCATCATGTTTCTGAAATATAAATAAATATATTCACCATGTTCATTTTTGGAATACGTTACTGAGGTCTTGCCGTTTGTTGCCGTAGAATGGACAAACCATTGCCTATAAACATCTTCGACACCGTATGAACTTGATACCGCAAAATAACAGTCGTTAACATTGCTTATTTTTCCCACAGAAACTGTAATATCTTCGGATGGAACGGGAAACTTGATTATCCAATACCCTGAACCTGAAAATGATTTATCAAAGTTGTTCTCATCATCCAGCTGTGACGAGTCAAACAAATTCCCACCCTGCACCGTTACGTTAATCTCGCCCTCATCCGGGTCGGCGTATGGAGTGAAGTAGGGTTCGTATGGGAGAGCTGTTTGTCCGGCATTAAGCATGACACGAATTTTTACATTGTTATACTGAAAACCAACGTCGATTCTAACCCGAAAATAAGCGTCGTTAATAGTTTCTGCAAGAGTATTTGTTACGGGATTTCTATTGTTGTTCGGTATCTGCATATTGAATCCAGTTGACGAGGAATAAATTTGAACCAAAGAAGCAAAATTGTCTGGACAATCTCCTTGTACTTCCGCGGAAAGTGTATATTCTCCGGCAAATAGCGTATTTTGTAACAGCTGGAAGTTAGCGGAGGCAGTGCAAGTACCATTTAATACTATATAATTGCCCTCGTAAGTCAAAGTTACGCCTTCCATCGTGCTTGGTTTTGGGTTTCTCCACAAATTCTTACTCTCCACCATCACGCTCCCAGCGCTCACAATCGGCACCGGGTTATCCGGGCTGGGTGTGCCGTCCTGCTTGCTCCAGCCGTAGAGGGTGAGGGATGTGAGCGGGGCCTCGGCGCTGTTGAGCAGCAGGGGATTGCCGGAGGCCGTCTGGTCTTTCAGCTTAGGACTTTGTCCGATTTTATATAGCCGCCCAGGTTCCAAACCGATGAATCCCATACCCGTAACCATGTCAAGCCCTACCACTTGAGACATTGCACCTCTACCCCTTTCTCTGATGTTGCCTCTGGAATAACTGTGACAATATTTGTTCCTTCAACATATGGTAATTCCCGGCATACCACTAATTGAGCCGTATTTTCCGGAATCAGTACACACTCTCCCTTCACGGACTCAGAAGAATCGGCCTCAATATCATTCAGTTTCTTTAGCGCTACATAAACATCGCCATCTGTCAGATTTTTCACCAAAAATTTAGTTCCCTTAACCGGGAACTCTAAAACTAATGCTGTATTTGCCGTTGTTGGGCTGCGCTTAAAAATAATATCCATTGCTTCCTCCTATCTGCCCTATTGCGATCTCACAACACTAAAAATGGGTATAAAAATACCGCCGGCCATTACTGGCTGGCAGCTACTTCTCATGTTCCTCGACAATTTTCCTTAAATGCTCTTTCCATTCCTCCAGGGTGTATTTTCCACCAAGGCAGAAGGAAATATCCTTAAGCTGTCCAGTAATCGAATACACTTTACGGCGCAATTCCTGCAATTCCTCATCGTTCCGCATCCGGTTCTTAAATTCTTCTTTCATCATAGTTTTATTCACCTACAATTTTCAAAAATGCACGATATAATTCATCCAACTCTTCTTTGATAAACTCGACCGTTGCATCATCCCCTTGGTATAGCGCAGCAAACACATTTGCGAACACTTCCAATTCGGAATACCCCGGAACACCATTGTATTGTGATTCATGATAGGCATCTCCCACTATCACATTGTCTGTCAGGCACCCTAAGATGTCGCTGATGAGGTTATTATACTCTAGTTTCCCTCCCGGGGCAAATAATTTACTATATCCATCCACATCTTTCAGCAATTTTTTCTCTGATTCTAAAATAGCATTTGTAAACTGCACATTCATTGGACTTCCGAACTCGTTCCGGTCAATTCGGTGCGCTAATTCATGGATCATAACCTCTCTATAATCATAGTACTCATATAATGGATGAGCTGGATTAACAACAATCGTATCCGTATCAGGGTCATAGGCAAAGGCATGTTCAGCTGTTTCATCGAGAACAACAAACTCATCGTTCGCATATTGATTCACCAAATCAATCATCTTGTCTGGCGTATCATCCCGATGCTTCTTTATCTCATCTGAAATAGCGTATCTCTTTTCTGTCTTTCCCTCCCATTCTCCGAGTTTCTGTTTATACTGCTTCCGATTTTCCGGTAACAATGAATATTTCGCCAACCGCCTATACTTCTCCGCCTGCCTTGCGGCATATTGCTGCTTTGCCTCTTTCTTATTCGCTTTCCCAATCGCCTTCAGTTCCTCCTCTGTCCAGGTATCATCTGCCGTAGAAATCCCCGGAAAATAAGTTGTATGACTATCTTTACAGCGCGGGTGATAAAGACCCGCAGCGATGGCCCTGCTCATTGTGGGATACCGTTTTCCGGTTTCTGGATCCACGCCGTCCTTCGCCCCCCCACTCCACACATCGTCAATCAAAACCTTGCCGCAAAATGGCAGACACTTCGGACAGGGATTTCCACGTTTATTCACAATAACCATTGATATTCCCCATTCCTGGCGCTTCTCCCCTTCTCCCTGAAGGTAGGCTCGCTTGGAAGCAGTTCGGATAGCCATATCCGCGTAATCTGACAGCGTATGGCAGGCACCGTTGGCATACACCACGCAGTTTAGGCCTCGGGAAAGCATATCTTTTGTGGCCATATCCACTGCCTTCTCATAGGTACCAGCTCCAGCATTGGCATACACCTGCGCATGAAAGATCGCCTTACGGTAATCATCGTCGGCCTTACGAAGAATTGCTGTTTCTGCCTTCTCCATATCGTGGATCGTAGCTTCAATCAGTGCATCCATCTTCCGGTCATTGAGCTTGAAAAATTCCGCTGCCGCCCCTCTGCTGATTTTTGTTGCCCTCTGGAAGCCGTTCTGGATCGCCTGGAGAATTTCGATCTCCTGATCCATATTCCCCCGCGCTCTGGCTTCCCGGATTAAGGACTCAATTTCGCGGTTCATGCTTGCAAACTGCTTTTTATACTTCTTCTGGTTATTCCGCTTATACTTCTCCAGGGCTTTCAACTGTTCGGTCTGCCACATGGACCATTCAAAACCTTCTTCTGTTTCTTCTGCCCGGTGGCGGTCCATATTTCGAATCATGGATTGAATCAATTCCTCCTCAATCCTTCGGAATGCTGCTACGATATCGTACTCATCACGTCGCACCCATCAGCGCCCCTTCCGCAGTAACGTTTTCTGCAGTCCTTAAACCTCCTTTTCGATTTGCATATACCTTAAATCCCTGGGACCTGAACTCACGGCAAAGTTTTTTCAGCTGCGTCATACTGCTGCACCGGTCACACCTAAGCTCCGCATATCCCTGCTTTTCCACCGCATAAATCCCAAAAGGTACCTGTTCACTGGCTGTTTGCAGCAGCCCCTGGTACTCCTTCTGGCTCATCCGCCAGATCCGGTTCATGACCTTCACCTGCATTGCCTTCCACCTCCTTTATTTTCACTTGGAAATCATCGGCAGACATATTAACGCCAGGTTCCTCCAGTTCCGCGATCCCCTGCTCTGCTTTCAAACGTTTCACCTCTTCGGCCTTCCACTCCTCATCCCGGCTGTCCCCGTAAAGTTCTTCCACTGCGGCCTCAATACTCATCACGCCGCCCTGTTTGCCTTTCGTCACCGTTTCCACCTGGCTCTCAAACGATGGGTTGGCATACTCCCCAAAGGGGATATTGACCTTGACCTCCTCGATTGGCTGGTTCATCAGGGTATTGTAACAATTCAGACAGGCAGAAATAAGTTCCGGAAGCGTATTCTGCAGAGCCTCCACAATGGCGTTTCGGGTATAAAGCGTAGTCTTTTCTTTTTCCCTCTGTGCCTCTGCATTGTCCAGCTTCTTGACGTCAATCCCCAAAGTGCTGGGGCTGACAATGCCCTGCAGACACAGGTCCAGCGCCGTCACATAACTGGCCAGATAGCTGTCATGCGGGATGACCGGCTGCTCTGTCTGCACCTTGTTATCTGCATTTTCGGACATATCGTTATCTCCCATAAAATAGCGATTGTCGAACGGGTTGGGTTTCAACATCTCCCCTGTAGCCGGATTTCTGGGCGCCAGGCTCTCAGGTATGTAAGTCCGCGCTCTTCCGGCCCGCAAGGCATCCATCCATTGACTCCACGCTTCATCAAAGGCGTCAAATGAGTCCAGCTTTCCATCAAAAATGCTGCCGCCTCTGCCTTCCCATTTTACGCTCTCATACACCTGAAGAGGCACCGCCAAAATGATTCCCGGATCAAACTTCCAATTTTTGAGCTCTCTGGTCTGGTCGATGGCAGTCAGATCCACTTCCTTCTCCCCCAGATACAGCTCGCTGCGGATATATCCATAACCGTAGTGCTCATACAGCACATACTGTTTCCGATGAGCCTTGTACGGCGTCTTAAATACCACCTCCCGCAGATCATCCCCGTCATAGATCAGTTCAATACGGTCTCCCGGGTACCACTGAATAATGGGATATTGACTCTTTTTGGTGTTTACGGTCACCTTCCAGGCCCCATCCCCGATGTAAAGGACCTGACGGAGCACCCGGTTCATCTTCTTCCGGAAGGCGTTTTTCTTCTCGATTTCCTTCCACAGTTCCTCCTGTTTCCCGGACTCAAATTCAAAATCATTCATATCCGCTAGGACTACAGCAGTCAGCACCTTTACAATCAGTCCTGGAAGACCCGTATGAATCTTGCGCATTTCCATCCCCGCAGTGCAGCGGCAGGCCCAAAATTTATACCGGTCCGCATACTCTTCGCTCTGCTGATAGAGCTGTTCCAGCTCGTTCCCATCCCCCCGATACCAGATCCGGTTGCGGATGGCGTTCAGTTCAAAATCCATGATCTCCTGAATCTGGATTCCGTATGGGTTGGAAGGCTGGATATTTAACCAGCTGCGGATCCCCCGCTTGATATTCTCGTTCAATGTCGTCAGCCACCTCATTTCTCTTCATCCTCCTCAAACCCGACCAGCCCCCGGTACGGAATCCAACCATACTGAGAAGCATTAATGGTGTGATCGTTCCGATCCTCCGGCTCATCCTTGTCCTCCTGCCAGGAGTAACGATCCATTTCCCCCAGATGTTCGCCGCAGGTATCCACCACCAGGTAACACCCCTGTTGAATCCACCCAAGCTGCAGCTTGATACGGTCCATAATCGTCAGCGCCTTATAGGCGTCCTGGAAATTGTAAATGCAGCCGTGAAGCCGCTTATACTTCCTAAGCTCCGTAATCGTAGCTTGATCCGCAGAATCTACAAACACATCCTTTGCCAATCCCCACTCCTTCTCATTCCGATCCAGGAAATCCACAAATTTCTCTACTGTGTCAGATGGAGCCAAGGGCTTGTCCAGATCCGCATTGCTGTATACCTTTTCAGACAGGACGATTAGACGCCGGTCAAAAGTAATCCCCATAAACAGCATGGCAATGGTATCCGGGGACTTCGCGGAATAGGAGGTATCCAGACCGGCAGAAAACTTCCGAAACCGGATCTGTCCGGCCTTCACCTGCTTTTTTACCCATGCCGCCGTAACCACATGCTTTTTCCGGTCAAAGTTCGGAAAGATCAGGCCGGTAGCTTTTCCTCTCAGGCCCTCGATCTTATTTTTCCAAATCTTCGTCCCCTTCGGCGTATTCTGAATGATCTTTGCCAACTTCTCCGGCGGCAGCCCCAGGTTATGGGCAAACGAAAAGAACCAATGCACCCAGCCGGGCTTTGGTTCTTCTCTCAGTTCCTCTATGATTTCTTTCGGCGTCTCCGCCTCCCACTCCGGCAGAGGCCGGGAACAGTTAATATACTCCTTATATACATCCAAATTGGGATCATCGGGGTTTAATGTGGCCATCAGGTAATCACACCGCATGGCGGCCTCCCTGACAAAGTCAATGTCCGCCGTGTTGATCTCATCAATATACAGACAGCCATACTGGCCGCCCAGGGCGTCTTTCCACTTACGTTTGTTGCCATAGCCTACCACAAAGATGATTTTATCTCCACCGGAAGTATGGAAGAGCAGATGTGGCATTTTATATTCTCCGGATCCGTTTCCCTTGTACTCCACCAATATGCCGAAATCATCCAGGATTCCAAGATCCTTGTTGATGATGTTCTTCTCCGCAGCTCCGGTATCATCGGCCGCTAGGATGTGAAGCTTCTTTGGGCTCTCCGCCACCTTCAGCATAAACTTAAATAATCCCACCGTAGTCTTACCGGCGGCTGTGGTCCCTTCCAGGAACTCCACTGGAGCGCCGCAGCGCAGGAAGGCTTTGTACTTATCTGACAGCAAAAGTCGTTCTGTTCCCATTACCCATCACCGCCGCGCATTTGACGGATCAGATCATCCAGCTTGGTTTTTTCGGTTTCCAGGCTTCCGGACAATACCACTTTATCTTTGAACATGCCCAGGTGTTTGCCTAGGAGCTCCAGGGCTTTCAGTTTATCGGCCATCTTGATCTCCCTCTCCAAGCCGTCTTCTCCGAAGGTTTTAACCTTGACCGACTGGATGGCGGCAGTGTCCTCCGGAAGCGCGTCTGCTTTTACGGTGGCGGTATCCGCATCAATTACATCACTGGCGTTGACGAAAGCAACTTTAGCCAGTTCCATGAGCACCCGATCAGCATTGACGCCGGTGCGGCGGGAGCGTTCGGCCATCGCCTTGTCTATACATGCCTTGATTTCAGGTTTCTTCATGTTCTCATTGCCAATGGAATAGGCGGTATCAGAAGAATACCCTGCTCGTATGGCGGCCTGAGTGGCATTTAAGTCTATCAAGTATTCTTCTATAAATCGTTTTTGCTTTTTGGTCATCCAGGCTCACCTCTCTTTCGTTTCACTTTTTCAATATCTTGTATTTTATCCACTTAGTTATCAACATATTGTGAATAAACACAAAAGGAGGCCCCGCCGGTCTTAGTTTCATCCGGCGGGTTATGGAAAGCAAAAAGGCCTCCTGCTGGAAGCCTAATTTGTTTCTTACACTATACCACAGGTCGAGTGTGCAAATCTATGCACAAATTTCAAAATGCTCTAAAGCCTCACCGTGGAGGTAATGGATCTTTCTCCAGCTGTACCCCATATTGACCGCAATCTCTTCCCATTTCATCCCCCTCAGATAGCGCAGCGTCAGCAGCTCCTTTTCCCGATCATCTTCCAGAGCCTCGATGGAATCCCTCACCCACTGGAAGGCGGAGATCCGCCGATACCGTGCCTTAATGATTGCCTGCTCGATCTCATCATACTTGGCCATGTAGTCAGACAGATCCCCCAACTCTGTCCCGTGCGGCATACCATCGTATGTGATTGCTTTGGGGCCTAACTGGTTTAGGCGCAGCTCCTCCAGCTGCGCCTCTAACCGGGCTACGTCCCTCTTTGCCCTCAAATATGACCATAAAAACTCTTTCTTTTGCTCATTATCCAATGGCGTCACCTCCTCCCTCTGGTTTTCTCCTCCATTCCGGTTCCGGGCATAACACAGTGAAGCAATATGCCGGATGAGTCGCGCTCCACGTTTGAGGTGGAGGCTCCCGGATCGCGGCTTCAGCGGCGGCTGCTTTCGCCTTGGCTGCGTCTGTTTTATTAACCTTGTAAATTTTTCGATCATGTTTCATCCTCTGCCTCCTCATGCTCCAGATCTGGCCGGTACGGTCCCGGAAGCGGCATCCAGGCGTTGACAAACAGATCCTGACTCACACAGGTATCCTCCTCATTGCAGTCTCCCAGATAAAAGGCCCCGCTGCCGTCCTCGTTTATCTCATAGTGCCCTACCATCGGCAGGGAGAAATTTGCAAAGGACAGAAGGATGTAGCGGTCGTTCTCTGGCAGCTGCTCCTCTACCGGTATCCACTTTCTGGCCTTCCGCAGCTCCTTCAGCAGGTGGATCTGGGTGTTCATCCGCTGAAGTATATCTGTGTCCAGTTTCTTGCCGATAGCCGCGCTGATTTCTTCCGGCTCCATCCCAGTATCCTCATACTTCCCTAGGCGTTGCAGCAGCTCTTCTTTCTTTCTGGGTGACCAATACCCCTCTTTAATCCCGTTCATTCTCCTATGTGTCAATCGTTCGTTCTCTGTCATCACCATATCTCCTCCTTTCCCAACATCTCCTCCGCTGCTATCAATGCACCCAGATATGCCGATGACTTTCTCCTGGCAGCGGCCTCTTCCAGTTTCAAGTTCTTACGCTCTTGTCTGGTCATACCAAGTCTGGTTTTTAGCTCCCCCCTATACTTTCTCCACTCGTCTATCTTTTCCGGAAGAATAAACTGCTCCATGTCCCTGGCCTTTTTAACCTGCCTCTCCAGTACCTTGACCCGTAGGTTTACCGCCTCATAATCCGCTTTTGCCTTTGCCGCCTTTTGGGACTGTTCCTGGGCTGCCTCCGCCAGATATTCCCGGATCTGGCGTACCTCCCGCAGTTCCGGTCCTGACTGGGCGTACATCCGGAACATTTTCCGTATCTTCCGGATACCTGCTCCGGCGGCAAACTCCTTTAGGTCAACGGTCATCCGCCCGTTGGGGATTCCAAATTTTAAGATCATGTTCCCTTGTACCTCCTGATCCTTGCTTTCAGCGATTCCATTACCCAGTTCTGCACATCGTCCTTCCGGTGGAGGGCCTCCATCACATCCTCGTCCCGGGTTCCCGTACACACCAGATGATGGATGATCACCTTTTCCGTCTGGCCCTGCCGGTGAAGCCGCTTGTTCGCCTGGGTATACAGTTCATAGTTCCAGGTCAGGCCAAACCAGACCACATGATTTCCGCCATGCTGCAGGTTCAGGCCATAAGCGCTGCTGGCCGGATGGGCCAGAAGGATGTCAATCTTCCGGGAGTTCCAGTCATCCTCATCCTGGGTGGTCTTCAACTCCCGGATCCGCAGTCCCTTTCCACCCAGCGCTTTTAAGATCCGCTCCCGGTCATGCTGATAGTTATAAAACACCAATGCCGGCTTGCCCTGCAGGCTCTCGATCAGCTCCAGGAAGGCCTCAATCTTGCAGCCGTGGATTTCATGGACCTGCCGGTCCTCATCGTAAATCGCTCCGTTGGCCAGCTGTAAGAGTTTATTGCTCAAGGCCGCCGCGCTGGTCACGCTGATGTCCGTTTCATCCTCGGGAAGGGCCAGGACCATCTGCCGCTCCAAGTCGAAGTAGGCCTTCCGGGCTTTTGAATCCAGCTCAACCGGGATCTCGTGGTAGGTAATGTCCGGCAGCTGCAAATAGTCCTCCGCCTTCATGGAAATGCAAACGTCCGAAATCTTTGCCAGAATGCTCTGCTCTGTCCCTGGCTTGGCCTCGTAGCTGTAGACCATACCGTCTGCTCCACGTTTATCCGGCTGGAAGTACCGTTCCCTAAACTGCGTGTATCGCTTTCCCAGCCGTTCTCCGCCATCCAGCAGATAAATCTGGCTCCACAGGTCCTCCAGGCCGTTGGGAGACGGGGTGCCGGTCAGCTCCACCATCCGTTCGATATGGGGCCCCATGCTGGCCAGGGCCTTAAAGCGCTTGGCGCTGTGGCTTTTAAAGCTGCTGCTCTCATCCACCACCACCATGTCAAAGGGCCAGGCATTCCGGTAGTAATCCACCAGCCAGCAAACATTTTCCCGGTTGATGATATAAATGTCTGCCGGTATGTTCAGGGCCCGGATCCGCTTGGTCTGGCTCCCCAGGACCGGGGACACCCGAAGGATACGGGTATGGTCCCATTTATCCTTCTCTTTCGTCCAAGTACCCTCCGCCACTTTCTTGGGGGCGATGACCAGGACCTTCCGGACCTGGAAGCGGTTATATTTCAACTCCCGGATGGCCGTCAGGGTGGTGACTGTTTTTCCAAGGCCCTAACCCATATCCAGAAAAAGCCCCAGCTTCTTGATCCGGATAATCTGGTCAATGCAATGCTGCTGGTAGGCATGTGGTCTGAATATCATTCGGCATCACCTCCCATCTCCTCCAGGAATCGGTCTACATCATCCATCCCGTACAGTACCCGGACATCCTGGCCTAAGTCTCTCAACCGGCTGATCTGAACTTTCTGCAAGGCCGTCAGCTTCCCGAGTTCCGTTTTCAGCTCCACGAATATCGGCGGCCTTCCCGGAAGAATCACAATCCGGTCCGGCACCCCATCGTTACCGGGGCTTGTCCACTTATAGGCCCGGCCGCCCAGCTTCTTCACTTCGGTGACCAGGCACTTCTCTATGTCGCGCTCTCGCATTCATATCACCTCGATTTTCAGGTAACAAACATTCTTACGCGCGTATATGCGTATTTATTTATGGCGCGTATAGGCGTATATGCGTATTATATAGGTTATATTTTATATTTATATATAAAAGAAAGTTACATAGTTACATATCTTAGATTTCCTTGTATTTATGAGGTTTTGAGGATGTAACCCCGTTTGTTTCTTTTTGGTTACAAGGTTACATTTCCTTCGTAACCGTTAGTTTCGGCAGTTACTTTTTTAAGTTACACCCGGATAAATCCCTTCTGTACTCCATAGCAGCCAAACCTTTTTGCCGTCTTGCAGCGTTGCCAGCCTGAAGCATTCGCCAGAATCCCGTTGATTTCCACCGCATCCGAACGTTTCATTTTGCCCGGATCCTGGCCAAGACACTCCACCCAAATCTCCACCGCACAGACCTTTTCTCTCGGGACTTGGGACATTTCTCCATGCTGCTGGCCGCCCCAGTACATCCGCCTTTCCGATACGGTTCTCCGGTCCCAATCCTCTGTCACCCGTTTTTCTAGGAAGTCCAAAACGATTCCCTCTTTGCCTGAAGCTTCCCGGTGCCGTTCCTGCTGCTCTGTCGCAAGGCTCTCCAGTTCCTTTGGAAGGAACAGCGGCTCCCCCAACATCCATCTCACCCGGGCCTCCGCCCATATCTGGTCCCGCTCCCGCGGCAAATCCTCCCAGACCGATTTCTTCGCAGGGTGGATCCCCACGTCCACCGGCCAAAAGCGCCGGTTACCCGTGGTATCCTTCAGGAATTCCCCTGCGTTGCTGGTCCCGAAGAACACGCAGCGCCTGGGGTATTTCTCCGTCCGCTTTCCGTAAGCCGCCCGATAAATGTCCTCTTTCTTGCTTAAAAACTGCTTGATCGACTCCGTCTCCTGCCGGGTGAAGGCCGTCAGCTCCCCTACCTCGTTGATCCATGTCCCCTGGATCATTTCCGCCGCCTCCTTTCCCTCAAAACTGGTCAGGCTGTCGCTGAACCAATCTCCTCCCAAAACTGACAGGAAGGTGCTCTTCCCTATGCCCTGAGGCCCCGTGAAAATCGGCATACAGTCATATTTAATACCGGCGGAGAGCGCCCGGGCCACCGCAGCGGTCAGGGACTTGCGGATTACCGCACGGGTGTACAGGGTATCCTCCGCCCCCAGATAGTCCGCCAACAGAGTATCCAGCCGCCTCACGCCGTCCCAGGAAAGCCCCTCCAGGTATCGCTTCACGTCGTTGATCCGGTTCTGCCCGCCTACAATGGCCAAGGCGTCCGACAGGCGGCTCCGGTCCGGAAGGTTATAGTAGTTCTCCATGTACCACAGTGCACCGGAATCATCGTTGTCCGTCCACCAGCGTTTCCCCTCCTGCGGGTTCCAGGGCATGGCGCCCATGACCAGCCCCCGGCCGGCGAAGTCATCCGTCACGATCTTCCCCTTCAGCCGCGGGTCGTTCTGGAGGATGATGATGAGGTTGTTGATGGTCTTTTTATAGTTTCCGTTCTGGTCAACGGCCAGACGGCTCATCCAGTCCAGGTCCTCTCCTGTGTCCCCCTGGATGGTCCCGTCCGCCTCCTGGAAGGCCTCTCTTGCCGCCTCAAACTTCTCCCGGGCCATCCGGTCAGACACCGCCTTATCTCCCAGGGCAAGGCGCGTCATGGCCACGTAGGACGGGAGCTTGACCGGCGGCGTCCCCTCTTTTGCCTCATCGTCCATCGAACCGAACTTGTGCAGCCGGACCAGGTCCCAGGCATTGACCAGAAGACCACTGCAGGGATCGGTCGCATGGTGGGAGTAAAGGAATAACTCCCCATCGTACACCACCGCTCCGCCGGCTGTAGAACCTCCGGTATAAGTATAGCGCCCCGGCACCGCCGTAGCCTCATAAACTCCCGGCAGGAAGGAATCCATTGCCTGGGGAATGCCGTAGGTCCGGCAGAAGGCCCCCACTACGCCTCTCTTGGTTGTCGGGTCCTCCTGTTTTGCCAGGCGGCGCTTCTCGATGGCTTCCGTTCCGGGCACCTGGGGCCACTGGGTAATGTCCTTCCAGTCCCCGTACATGGCCAGGACACCGTCCACGCTACAGAAGCCGCCGTCATACACCTCGTAGACGTACTCCCCATCCTTGCAACAGGACGCCCAGTACATCAGCCGGGACGGCTCAAAGGTCGTCGGGTCGCAAAACTCCATCCCCAGAAGGGAGGCCAGTTTCCGGGCCGCCGGCTCATACTCGTCTGCTGTTGCGGTCCGATCCAGGGGCAGGATGACCCGCAGCCTGGGAGCGTAGGACGTGTGCTTTCTGGTGCTGTAGACCAATGCGGCACAGCCCAGGCCACCTACCCGGCGCAGGATGTCCCCCGTCTGCCCGGTAGGGATATTGTCCAGGTCCAGGGTGACCAAATCCCGTCCCTCCACGCTCGCTGCCTTCCGCCGGTCCCCTGTGAAGGTCCCGCCCACAAAGCCGCCCACATCTTTTAATTCTGCCTGCCGGGATTTCGGCATGGCCAGATATTCCCCTATGGTCTCCGTTCCGCGGACCGGAGTCTTGAATCGGTCACAGAACTCAGACCACAGGATTTCTACCTTGGGCCAATGTGTCGCCTTCCGGCTCCCCGCTGTACTGATCCGCAGCATTCGGTTGTTCTGCATCTGTCTGCCTCCTAGTCCTTCATGTAATACTCGCTCTCAAATCCGGCGCCCTTTAAGTTCAGCCCAGGCGCCCAGAGGATTGGCCATGCCATCATCCCGCAGATTTCCTCCACCGTGGTCTCCATCGGGGCGTCAATGATCACCTCATCGTGGACGTGGAAGACCACCTGCAGGCCCTTGGCGGCAATCCGCGCCAGGGTCACAGCCAGGCAATCCCGGGCAATGGCCTGGACGATGTTCTCCGTCATCTTCCCGCCATAGGTGGAGGTGACCTCCCATTTCCTGGTCTGCTGTCCCACGGTGTAATAGTGGACCGCCTCTTTCCCAAACTGGTTCTCCTTCAGGAAGGGCTTCGGGTAGTAAAGCTTCCGTCCGCTGGGAAGACGCACCGTCAAAAAGGTCTGCCCGTAAACCATATCTCCCTCCAGGGCAAAAATCAGGCCGTTAATCCCCTGTGGCTGTGCTGTTTTCATTGCCGCCAGAGCAGCATTTTCCACCGCGTACCACAGGGCGCATATCCGCTTGTTGGCTCCCCGCCACCGGGCCACGATGTCCGGAAGCTCCTCTTCCGTCAGTCCCATGTTCAGGGCCCCCATCGCAATCAGCGCGGAGGCGCCGCCCTGATAGCCCAGGGCCAGCGTAGCCACCTTTCCCTTCTGCCGCAGCGTGTACTCCGGATTCCCCTTTACAATCTTCTCAATGGGAACATGGAACATCTGGGAGGCGGTGGCCTCGTAGATTTTCCCGTGGGTGGCGAATACCTCATTCACCCACTGTTCTCCTGCCAGCCAGGCAATCACCCGTGCCTCAATGGCGGAAAAGTCCGCCACCACGAACTTATGCCCCTCCGATGGGATGAAAGCTGTCCGTATCAGCTGGGAGAGCGTATCCGGCACGTTGTCGTATAAGAGCCGGAGCCCATCAAAGTTCCCGGCCTTTGCCAGCTTCCGTGCATAGTCCAGTGTCTTGATGTAATTCCGTGGAAGGTTCTGCATCTGCACCAGGCGCCCCGCCCATCTCCCGGTCCGGTTGGCCCCGTAATATTGGGTCAGACCGCGTATCCGGTCATCCGTACACCGGGCCGCCTCCATCGCCACGTACTTTTTGATGGAGGTCTTGCCCAGCTGCTGCCGGATTTCCAGTACCCGCCTTACTTCTGACGGGAGGTCTGTCCGGGATAGGAGGGTGGATACCGTATCCTTTGCAAGGTCCGGGATTTCCACCTCCGTTTCCATCCAGTTTTCAAGTTCCCTCTCCAGCCAGCCTTTCAGCTGCGCCACGCTGTTGGGGTTTTCCAGCCCGGTGATCCGGACCGCCTCCCCGGTCAGTTCTTCCTCGCTCCTGGCATTGATACGCAGGACGCCCTGGATCAGTTCCCGGTCCACCCGGACCCCATAGGCGTTCATCCGCACGTCCAGCCGCCACTGCTCCAGCTCCTTCCCCGGCATGGGGAACAGCGCCAGGCGTTTCTGTATCTCCTGTTCCGTCACCACGTCCTGGCAGCAGTATTCCTTGAACAGTTCCCATTTCTCCGGAGCGTGCCAGGGCTCGTTCCAGCTACGGCCGCCGTTGCTCTTCGTTGGCTTGCAGGGGACACAGAAGTACCGGATCAGGGCCTTGCCCACTGCCATCTTCTGCTTATCCTGGGGGAGGCCGAGTGCCTTCCCGGTAGCGTCCAGGCCTGCCGTATAGCCGCAGTAAAGGCCGTGGGCCATCGTACAGCGCCATTGTTCCAAAGGGGTCCGATACCCGGCCCGGTTCAGGCAATACCACTCAAACGCGGCGTTATAGGCGTGTTTGAGGATTTTGGGGTCTGCCAGGGCTTCCCGGATGTATTCCGGGATTTCCTCCCCCTGTTTTAAATCCACGATTTCCTCCAGCTCATCGTCCACCTGATAGGCAAACAGGAGGATTTCAAAATCAGGGGACTGGGCGTATTTATAAAGCCCTGCCTTCCCAATCTCCACGCTGCTGCGTGTCTCAATGTCTATGCTCAAATGTCTCATGGTCCCCTCCTGTCAGGTGGAGGGGCTTTGCGGCCCCTCCGGGATATTTAATACGGAAGCCCCGTAATGGGATTGACCCCTGTCATCGGCTGCTGGATGGCAGCTGACGGAGCATCGTAAGCGCCGTAAGCCGCCGCGTATCCTGCGGCGCCGGGTGTGGCCGGCTGTGCCGCGCCGAAGGACGGAGCAGCCGGCTGCTGCCCTGAATCGCCGAAGGCCTGCGCCGCTGTCGGAGCGCTGCCTCCTAACGGTTCCCCGTCCCGAGTCTTCTGTACGGGCCCAAGGCCGCAGCCAATTCCCTTTTTGCCGCCGAATGCGTAGGGGAAAAAGGATACATTCACCCGGCCATACATTCCGCTGTACACTTCAGACTGGTTGATAATTGGGTTCAGCCCGGCGTCCACCACCTCCGGCGGATAATCGGCCTTTGCACTGGCGGTCATCACCCAATTTCCCTTGCATTCCGGACCAAACTCCATCCCATCTGACGGCCTCACTCCGTCCCCGTCATAGATCGGAACTGGGAGGATCGGGGGACACGCACCATTCCATTTGTCCGTAATGCCCCGTTGCTTTGCCGCCTCAATGGCTGCATCGATCCGTGCCTTGGTAGCCGTGTCGGTCTTGGGAATGAGAAGGGTCACGCTGTACTTTTCCTCCTGCCCTGCCTGGAAGGCGTAGGGCTTAAACAGGTGGACATAGCTTAATCTCACTTCTCCGGTTGTTACTCTGGTTAAATCATTCATGATTGGTTTCCTCCTTAAACGCTTCTTCTGCTGATATTTTGTTCGTAATGGCCGGCCGGCTGTCGGACGCGGGCACCAGTGCCGGTTTTCCTGGCTTCTTTAACACATACCCTTCTGTCTGGGCAACGTACTCTTTCTTTCCCAAGGCCTTTTCCAGCGCCGCCGGAGTGATTGGTTTCATCTCCCAAAGGATGGCTTTCGGGATACCGCAATCGTCCATCAAATGGACAAATGCCTTGTCCATATCCGTCCATTCCCGGCTTCCGCGCCCCTCCACTGCCTTCCATCCTGGTACTTCATTCCCCGACAGGCATTCTTTCAGGGCTATGTCCTGGAGGTCGGAAACCCATTTGGCGATATCCGTTCCCTGCTGCAGATATTTCCCCATCTCCTCGTTAGTGATCAGGGGCGGCTTCTTCTGGTAGCCATCCGCGAAGGCCAGCTTTACATTCTCCTCCGCCCGGGCCCTGCATTTCCCTTTTGCCCTGCAGTACCGGCATGTCTTCTCTGACGGAGCGTACTCTCCTTTCCCTTCGATTGCGAGGGCAGCCTTCTCCTTTACGACTTGTCCGAAAGCCAAAAGCTCTTCCAGGGTAGTCTCCCAGGTGGTGATCCCTTCCGGAAGTCGAGGCTGTACAATGGACATCCGGACCCGTTTGACCATGTACAACATCCGATAGGCTTCATAAGCTCCCAGGGCGTAAAGCTGCATTTGAGGGTTATGTTCCGCGCTCACCCTGCCGTTCGGGTTCTTCCCATACTTGAAATCGATCACATGGATGGTATCTCCGCAGATCAGGATGCAGTCAGCTGTCCCAAATCCATCCGGTATGTAGGCAGTAAGGTCCACCTTCTTCTCAATGGCCACATATGGTTCCGTAGGGCTTGCCAACGCCGTGGATCTGATAAAGTCCAGGTAATCGTCCGTATACCCCATCATCTCCTCCTGCCAGAGGTCCGCATGTTCCTTTTTCAGTTTGTTGATGGCTGCCGTCAGCTTCCGTTTTCCAAACTCCACACTGTAAAAGTAGTTCCGAACTTTCAGCTCTGCCAGCTCATGGGCCAGGGTACCTTCAGCCGCTGCCTCGGAAGAGGTGTCCGGGAACTCCTCCTCCAGTCTGGCGCTGGGCGTGCAGGCCATCCACTGATAAGCCTTAGAGGGGCCCAGAAGGGCATGTCCCCGGTTCTGATGGTCCATCATATCTTAGCCCCCAATCCTCTCAGCGCCGTAGCGAAGGCTCCGTACTGTTCCTTTGGAAGCTGGGGGAGCGTTGCGACCCCAAACTGGGAAAGCAGCCCCACCAGGACCTGCTGGCCGCCGGCGTCCATCAGCGGAATGGCTGCCCTTGCCAGGTCATCCACCGTATAATCCTTGGTGGTCGTAGGGACTACCGGCGTTTCCGGAGCCGCTCCGGGCGTGACTGCCGGCTGGACAGCCGGTGATGTAGGTGCTGCTGCCGGCCGGACAGCTTGTACCGGAGCAGCTGCAGGCGCTGCTACAGGCTGTCCAATCTGGGTCGATGATGCCACCGGGGCAGCTGTAGGCTGTTCCGGTTTCTCCGGCTGTGCCCCGGACTGGGGGTTCCCATCCGTACGGCCCAGCAGCTGGGCCGCAAACCCCACCATCTCCTCAAAATCCCTGAATTCTACTGTAATGCTCATAACTCCAATCCTCCTAATCCTTCTTTTAGTATTGCAAGCTCCTCTTTCGTGAGCGTGATGCCTTTCAGACACTCACTGCGGTCCTTGTTCCAGGGCCTTAAGTCATACTTCGGCTCATTGTCCCGCCACCGAGTAAGCGTCAGTTCTTTATGCCATCGCCCGGATTCCGGGAATACGACCAGGGTTTCCAAAATTTCATATTTAACGTCTCCCATCTTGCTTTTTCCTCCTGTTTCCCTTACAATAAAGGTGTATACTTTTATTTATCTGGACCTTTTCCGGTTGCCTCCGGTGAGGTCCTTTTTAATTCCAGTCATCGTCGCTGCCTCCTTACACAATCTGCCGGATTATGTCCTGGATCATGGCCGTTCCGGAATCTGCCGTAACGTTTACCGTTTTAACTGCTCCATTGGCAAACTTGGCGTAAACCTTCTCTTTTCCGTTCCACTCATCAATCCACAGGTCCGCCAGGTCATGGAGGTTATCCGTTGCCTGAAAGGCTGGCAGCAGCTTGTCTAGGATTTCCTGCTTATTCTCCATCCGTTCCCGCCTCCTCTCAAATCACAATCTTGCCACTCCACGTCAGCACCAGCAGCACGGCAGTAACCGCAAACAGTACCACAAACATCATAGCCAGTTGCTCTGCCTTCTTTTGGCTCTGCTCTGCCTCATACAGGCTACGCTTTAACCGGGTATTTGCCACCTTCAGTTCCCTGTAGGTTGGCCGCTCTGTCGGTATCCTCGTTATCTCGTCCATCGGCTTGTCCTCCTCTCATATGCTTGTCCACTGGGGCCGCCATCAGGCGGACCTCACCACGTTTACATCAGCAATCGTCATCAGCGGACGGTAAATCAGGCTATCCGCAATCAACTCCTGCTGCTTCTTCGGCAGCTCATCCAATGCTACCCTCTGGTCTCCAATGCGTACCCGGTTGGTATATGTAATCTCTCTGGTCAATATCACCACCCCTCTCTGATAGAATGTATGTGTTACTGGTTGTACATGTTTCCCGGATTTCTTACCTTCTTTCCGCTGTCAACTCTGCTTTCTCTCACCCCTTTTCATCCTCAGCAAACAGGTAGTCCCTGGCTTTTCTCCTCTTCCCATGGTATACTCTATTTACAAGCGCTCTAGCGCTGAGTACGATTAAAGAGGTTGGATTGTTACTTATGAAAAAATGTTTTATTGTTTGCCCTATTGGCGATGACGGAAGTGAAACCCGTAAACGTTCGGATACTCTATTGAATTATGTACTTAAACCAGTTTGTTCAGAATGCGATTTTGAAGCTGTTCGTGTGGATGAATTAAACACTGGCAATTCGATTTCTAACAACATCATCAACCACTTAAAAAATGACGATCTTGTTATTGCAGATTTAACTGACCATAATCCAAATGCCTTTTATGAATTAGGTTACCGTATGGCACTCGGAAAACCTGTAATTCTAATAAAGGCAAAAGGTGAAGTATTGCCTTTTGATGTAACTACAATACAAACTTTTGACTACAATCTAAGCGATATTCCAGATACCGAAAACTTTAAAACTCGAATTAAACAAACTATCCATTCTTACATTTTCGATGAACCACAAAGTCAAACCCATACAAACGATTTTTCACAAAATTTCAATCAAATAATTTTGCAACAGCTTTATGCAATTCAAGATATGATTAAGAATTTATCAGATAAATTGTCTACAACCGATACTACCGCCATTTCCGTCCTAGCCGATAAACTTTCACAAGCAAACGCAAAAACCCCTGAAGCTGTCGTAATCGAGACATTATTACCTGCGTTGCTAAAAGATCCTGAATCCTTTATTCGACTTGCTGAATTTTCACAAAAATTTAAAAAATAGAGTGTTTAGTCATATCATACAATGTATCCAGTAGTTTCTCTATTTTTGTTGACTTATCTGGAGAAACATTCTCTAAAGTAATTTCAATTGAGAGTGTTTCTCCGCTTTTTTCAAATTCTAAAGTTTTTTTTATGCTTCTATTAGTTCTTTCCGTCACTTCCTCACCCCCTTTCATCCTCGGCAAATAGGTAGTCTCTGGCTTGTCCTCTGCTTTTGTGATATGATTTCTCTATCAGCGTTTATCATGCTGAAATGTCTCAAAAGAAAGGAAAAGTATCATGAAATTGAATCTCGATTGCGTCCGGGACATTCTTCTGGACATAGAAGACACCACCAACATTAATAGATCTTGGAAATATGATTCCAAACTACCATCCAAAAGATTGTCTTCCTACGATTGCTTTGAAATCGCCTATCAAGCTCGATATTGCATGGATGCAGGATTAATCTCTGGTTTTAGTATTGGCGGAAATAGTGAATCCGTTTATGCTCTCGATCTAACTCCAAAAGGTCACGACTTCATCGCCAACATCCGAGAAAATAATATATGGAATGGCGTGAAAACTGTCTCTAGGAAAGTCGGTTCGCCTTCTCTTGAAGCTGTTATTCAAATTGCCTCTAACGTAATTACTGAGTTAATTAAGGCCCAATTTGGACTCACTTCTTAAACATCTCTTTCGCCGCCCAGCGTACACACTCTTTTGTTTCTTCAGCAGTCGGCGGCTCATATTCCTTCATCTTGATGTACCTTACTAATGCTTTAGCTGAAAGATAATTTGTAAGCCATCCGAATCCGCATACTACCGTTGTTAAAACAAAAAATATCGTCACTTTTCCTCTCACCCCCTTTCCGTTCTGCGGTAGTTAATTGAACAAATTTGCAAAACCATTTCTACCTATATGATGTTTACGGTTTTATCGTAATCCAAGGGCAAAAAAATAAGCTGCTCATATGGGATGCCATATACCTCTTCTATCTTTCTTAGTATAGGCACATCTGGATAACTCTTCCCTCGCTCGTAATTTCCCAATGTGTCCACACTTACTCCAATACGTTTAGCCGCTTCTTCCTGAGTATATTTCTTCATCTCACGAGCAGTTTTCAATGTAAATCTCGCTTTTATATTCTGCAAGATAAACAACCTCCTTTCTTCATCTTGGCTTTAATATACTACGGTTTAATCGTAAAGTCAACGGTTTATTCGTAATTTTTTAATTATATCTTGATTTTTCTACGGATTAATCATATAATCATTACAGAAGGAGGCTGAACGCATGAGTAATTTAGGCAACAAAGAAATCATGGCAAAAAATATTCAATACTATATGGATAAATATGGAAAAACCAGGCAGGATATGTGTGAAGCCCTTGGCGTTAAATACACTACTTTTACAGATTGGGTAAAAGGAAATTCTTATCCTCGTATTGATAAAATAGAATTAATGGCAAATTATTTCGGCATTTCAAAAGCTGATTTGGTAGAAGACCACAACGATTTTTCCGATGACCACTACTACCTAAACGACGAAACCCGCCAGATCGCCCAGGAGGCCTTCGAAAATCCTGAATTGCGCACCCTCTTTAAAGTTGCCCGTGACATTCCTCCGGAACGCCTAAAAGCGCATATTGAATTTATGAAAAGTTTAAAGGAACAGGAACAGAAGAATCACGATGACGGGTGCTAATCTGATAGAAGAAACTCTTTGACAATATAATATACTTACCCAGGGAACCGAAGGGGCGATTACGTCAGCCGCCGGACACAAAGGAAGGAGGCTGGTGCTATGGTTACACACGATGAACTTTTCAGTTTTGTAACTATGCTTTGCGCTGTAATCACTCTTGTTGTTTACATATTACGCAAAAAGTAGCGCCCTCGCTCTGGTAAGGTAAGGCGCTACTTTAGGCTGATACTTCCGGCGGCTAGGTGTACTCTAGCTTTCGGTTCTCTTGTTAAGTATATTATACAGTCAAATATCAAATTTGTCAAACTTGGAGGAAATACACCATTCCATGAACAACCCGCAATTAACTGAAGCCATTGGCGTTCATTTCTTAAATATGGATACGGCCATAGATGAGGAAGTCCATCTCAATGAAGATGGAAGTTTTACTATTTTCCTCAATTCCCGCCTTAGCTGCGAACGGCAAATGCTGGCTTACCAACATGCACTAGAGCATATTATGAATGATGATTTTAGCAAGGATTGCGCTGATGATATAGAAAAAGCCATGTGAGATTTGAACCACACTTAGATGTGTTTGAATATCGCCCACTTTGACAAGATAATATACTTACCCGGGCAGCCAGGAGCACTGGATATCCGAAAGAATTGATTGAATTGAGATTAAAATAGCGGAGGATTAATAATGGCTGAGCATAAAAAGTTGTCTCAGAAAGAGGCGGAAGAGCTATTATGCATGTTAAAAAAATCTCTTGTTTCCGAATTCAGCTTTCCATCAAAGGGCAGTTCCTCGGAATTTGATGTTATTGGGATTCCCAAAAGAGAACAATTCGCAATCAGAATATATCGTGGCAAAATTGACCGCCTTAAGTACGAAATTGGTGCTCGGATAAAAAGAGACGGCATATTATTATTGGAACTCCATATAAATCCTAGCCGTCCTCACCGTAATCCTGATGGAGAAATATTGACTTGCTCCCATTGGCATATTTACAGCGAGGAATATGGAAGACGATATGCCTTTCCCGCTTGTGATATAAATTCGGAAGATTTTATCGAGAACACTCTGGCCTTTTTGGAAAAATTTAATGTAGTCGAAAAACCTACTATTAACATGCAACTAGAGCTGATATAATACATATGTGAGAGGAGGCGTACTATGTTATGGATATTCAACATTATATAGATGAATATATCTCTTGGTTAAAAAGTGAAATAACGTTCTCCAAAGTAGGTGACTATTATGAGATAAATACTCCATTTTTGGATTCTGCCAATGACTATTTGCAATTTTATGTCAAGCAAGAAGGGTCTGAAATCTTTTTTACGGATGATGGTTATACATTAAATGACCTTGAAATGTCCGGTTTCCAGCTTACTAAAAATAGGAAGCTGCAATTACAGGTCATTTTAAATCAATATGGAGTCCAACTAGAAGGAAAAGAGTTGATTTCTAAAGCACCTGCAGACGAATTTCCGCAAAGAAAACATGCTTTTACACAATGTTTAATCCATGTAGGCGACTTGTATATGACGTCTCGTTCAAAGACAGGAGCCTTTTTCCTCGATGACATACAAAGCTTTTTTACACAAAATGAAATATACTGTATGGAAAATGTACAGTTTTCCGGTAAATCTGGTTTTCCGCATAACTATGATTTCGCAATACAGCGTTCTAAATACAAACCAGAAAGATTATGTCTGGCAATCAATCACCCTAATCGGAATGCCATGAACAATGCCCTTTTTGCTTGGAGTGATACCAAGCCTTCCAGAAAGCCGGACAGTAAACTGATTGTCCTGCTTAACGACTCAAATTCGATTGGAAAAGGTGTCGAAGCTGGTTTTTCCAATTATGGCGTCGATACGATTCGCTGGAGTCAGCGTTCAGAGAAAAGAAATTTAAATTTGTTAACTGCTTAATCACGTTAAATATGCAAAACCGGCCCCTGCGCCAACAGGAACCGGCCTTCACACAGATTATCTCTTACCGGAAACTCCAGGAAAGATATAATCCAGCTCGAACACCTGAATTATATCACCCCTGGAGCACCCCGGTCAAGAGGGTGTATTTTTTGCACCCTGAAAACATAGGATGAAGCAGGTGATATAATGAGTGAAAAAACGAAAACCGCAGCTCTCTATATCCGGGTCTCCACCGACAAACAGGAAGAGCTGTCCCCGGATTCCCAGAAGCGCCTTCTGCTGGAGTACGCCAAGAACCACAACATGATTGTGTCCCAGAAGCACATCTACACGGAAAACGGCATATCCGGCCGCAAGGCAGACAAGCGCCCCAAGTTCCAGCAGATGATTGCCGCCGCCAAGTCAGAGGAGCATCCATTTGACGTCATCCTCCTCTGGAAATTTTCGCGGTTTGCCCGGAACCAGGAGGAAAGCATCGTCTACAAGTCCATGCTCCGGAATAAATGCCATGTGGATGTGGTCAGTATCTCCGAGCCCCTGATTGAGGGCCCCTTTGGCGGATTAATCGAGCGGATTATCGAATGGATGGATGAATTCTACTCCATCCGGCTTTCCGGGGACGTGACCCGGGGCATGACGGAAAACGCCCTGCGGGGAGCTTACCAGTGCCGGCCGCCCCTTGGGTACCGGATTCCCTACCACAAGGCCACGCCGGAAATCGTCCCGGAGGAGGCTGAGATTGTCCGCCTAATCTTCGATAAGTACGTCAACGGCCGCATGAGCCTTTTCGCTCTGACAAAGTATCTGAACGGCCTGGGCCTGAAGACCAACCGCGGAAAGCCATTTGAGAAGCGGTCTCTGGAATACATCCTCCAGAATCCCGGGTACGCCGGGGATGTCCGGTGGAACCGGACGGTAAATGAAACCAAGGAGATACGGGACCCATCGGAATGGATTATCCGGCCAGGCCACCATCCGGCCATTATCAGCAAGGAGCTCTTTCTGGCGGCCCAGGAGCGCTTCCAGGCCGAATACAAGCCGCGGAACGCCAAGCCCTCGGAAATCTCCAGGCACTGGCTCTCAGGCCTGCTCAAATGCCCTTCCTGCGGCCGTTCCCTGTCCTCCTGCGTCATGCACCGCAAGACGGCTCCGGATACCTTTTCCTTTCAGTGCTACGGCTATCTGAAGGGCAAATGCAGCCACAACTGTTACGTGAGGGCAGAAGAAATAGAGCCCGCGGTCATCAAGGCCCTGGAGGACGCCATACGCCGCGGAAATGTGACCTACACCGTCAAGAAGAACCAAACTCACCGGAAAAATAACGATACGGAGCTGGAGACCCTGAAAAAGAACCTGGAGCGCCTGGAACAGAAAGAAGCCAGGGCCAGGGAGGCGTACATGGACGGAATCGATACCAAAGAAGAGTACCGGAAGAACAAAGAGCGGCTGCAGCAGGAGCGGTCCGAGCTGGAGGAATTAATCTCCCAGATGGAGCAGGCAGCTCCGGAGGAAGCAGATAACTCCGCCCGGATGATTGACAGCATCACCAGCGTTCTGGACATCATTCGCTCCCCTCAGTTTACCATGCAGGAGAAAAACGCGGCCATGAAGAGCATTGTCGACCAGATTGTCTTTTACAAGGACCGGATGCACATTGATGTGGACTATTATCTGGTGGAATCGTCAAAAGCCACGGATTTGTGAGGATTTTGACCTTCATACGCACTTGCGGTCTGGTTGACCCAATGGGGTTCCTGTGAACTCGGCCAGCAGGGTTACAGCCCCATCGAAATCCTCCGTTATTTCTACGGGGACTCCATCTACATCAATACGGCGGAAATGATTTCCGGCATCCCTTCCTCCTGGCCAGGCTACAACCTGGAAAACGGCAGCTCCGGTCCCAAGGTGCAGCAGCTTCAGGAACAACTAGACGCCATCGCCACAGTTTACACCGCCATTCCCCGGGTAAGACCCGACGGAATTTACGGCCCGGCCACTGCCAATTCCGTAAGAGAATTCCAGTCCGTTTTCGGCCTGCCTCAAACCGGCGTAGTGGATTTCGCCACCTGGTACAAAATCTCTCATATTTATGTAGGAATTACGCGTATAGCAGAATTGGTATAAAAAGGAAAGGCCTACCCCAAAATTTGTCTTTACCGGGGGAAGGCCTTTCCTTCTCTTTCCATATGCCTTATGTGACGGCTCTCTCCTTAACCAGTATGGTGGGATATCCCATAGACCTTAAAATCCGCTCCATGTTAACCCCGTTATCCATATTCAGGAATGCGCCTACCCGAACCTTATAATATCCATCGTCAAAAACCAGAAAGGCAGGCAGACCTCTGGCCTGAAGCTCCTGGGTCAGCTGTTCGGCCGGCCCCCGCTGCCGGTAGGCTCCCACCTGCACCTGGTAATATTCCGGCTTCGCGTTTTCCTGTGCCTGGATGGTATCTTCGATTCCGTCGGCAATGGCCTGGGCAATTTTATCGAAATTCTCGTCGAAAAATTCATTGTCCTTTTCATTATCAATAAAGCCGGCCTCCACCAGGACAGCCGGCATCTGAGTCCGGCGCAGGACAATCAGACCGGGCCTCTCCTGAATTCCCAAATCCTGAAATCCGGCTTCCGTCAGCCTGCGGCCAATATTTTCCGCCATCATAGCCGGAACCCCGGCGTCCTCGTAGACCAGAACCTGGGCGCCGGAAGCGCTTCCGGGAACCGGCATGGCGTTTCGGTGAATGGACACAAAATAATCGGCGCCGGAACGGTTGGCGATTTCCGCCTTCTCCAAAGGCGTGTGGTACACATCGTTGACCCGCGTATACAGCACGCGGATGCCATCCTGCTGTAATTTATTTCCAACTGCCAGGGTCAGTGCCAGAGCATCGTCCTTCTCCTTTCGGCCCATGTAGGCAGCTCCCGGATCGGCTCCTCCGTGACCGGCATCCAAAATTACGGTTTTCCTATCTGCCATTTCAGACTCTCCTTTAACCATATGGCACTTCTATAACACCATATGCCGGCTTCGTCTGAAAGTTGCGAAAAAGAATCTCCGTCTTTTTCTACTGGCTGTCTACGTCCACTCCCCTGGGACCGACATGAGTGGAGAATACAATTTGAGTACTGGTTTTTCCATATGTCTGCAGCTGACCCACAAAAATATCCAGCTCCCGGGTGCTTGGAAACGCCACCTTCATCAGCATGGAGTATTCTCCGGTCACGCAGCTGCATTCCAGAATATTGGGTACTCCATTGGCGTAAGCGTAAAACTTGGGCTTGTCCTCCGGAAGCACATTCAGGTTGATAAAAGCCAGAATGTGATATCCCAGCTTAATGGGGTCCACCTGGGCCTCATAGCCCAGGATTATCCCTTCCCGCTCCATCCGCTCGATTCTGGAGGAGACTGCCGGGGATGAGAGAAATGTTTTCTCCGCAATGGTTTTTAGGGATGTTCTGGCATTTTCCTGCAAAAGCTTTAAAATTTTGCGGTCAATGTCATCCATAAGCTCCACTCTCCCTTACTTGATGGCTGCGATGGCCTCCACCGCTTTCACCGTGTTCTCGTAGGTTCCAAAGGCGGTCAGCCGGAAATATCCCTCTCCGCTGGGTCCGAATCCGCTTCCGGGAGTTCCAACCACGCCGGCCTTGTCCAGCAGATAATCGAAGAACTCCCAGCTGGTCATGCCCTCCGGCACCTTCAGCCAGATGTAGGGAGAATTGACGCCGCCAAACACCTGGTATCCGGCCTTTTTCAGGCCGTCGTAAATCACATGGGCATTTCTCATATAATAGCCCACCTGTTCCATCACCTGACGGTTTCCTTCATCAGAGTACACCGCCTCTCCGGCCTTCTGAACGATGTAGGGAGCGCCGTTGAACTTGGTTCCGTGGCGTCTGGCCCACAGAGAACGCACCTGCACATCGCCGCACATCAAGTCCTTAGGAACCGCAGTGAAGCCCAGACGCAGGCCGGTGAATCCTGCCTTTTTGGAGAAAGAGCGGAATTCAATGGCGCAGGTTCTGGCTCCCGGCAGCTCGTAGATGCTGTGGGGCACGTCATCCTCGGTAATGTAGGCCTCATAGGCCGCATCGTAGAGAATTACCGCTCCCACCCGGTTGGCGTAATCCACCCACACCTGGAGCTGGTCTCTGGTCAGGGTAGTTCCGGTGGGATTGTTTGGGAAGCACAGGTAAATTAGGTCCGGAGTCTCCTCGGGCAGTTCCGGCACAAAGTTGTTCTCCGCGGTGCAGGGCATGTAGATGACCCGACTCCACTTTCCGGTGGCCTCATCGTAATCTCCGGTACGGCCGGCCATCACATTAGAATCCACATATACCGGGTACACCGGGTCGCAGACGGCGATGCGGCAGCTGTCGTCGAAAATCTCCTCAATATTTCCGCAGTCGCTCTTTGCTCCGTCAGAGACGAAAATCTCATCGGGATAAACCTCGCAGCCCCAGGCCTTATAGTCCTTCTCCACAATGGTCTCCCGCAGGAAGCCGTATCCCAAATCCGGAGCGTAACCGTGGAAGGTCTCCGCATGTCCCATCTCGTCCACCGCCTTGTGCAGCGCATCGATGATCGCCGGGGCGATGGGCTGGGTCACATCGCCGATACCCAGGCGGATAATCTCCCGGTCCGGATGGCTCTCCTGGAACGCGGCCACCTTCTTGGCAATGGTGGAGAACAGATAGCTTCCGGGAAGCTTCAGATAATTTTCGTTCAATTTAAACATTGGTGCAAATCCTCCTTAACCTTAGTGATAACAAATACTCTCAGGAACCCCTACCGCGCCTCCTTGCGTTTCCTGGTCCCTGAGAGTTATATGCTCCTAATCGTCATTCACCATCATAGTATAAATTTTTCGGAATGTCAATATTTCCGGTAAAGACTTCCACCGCCGGGCCGGTCATAAACAGATGGCCGCTCTCCCGCTCCAGACGGATTTCCAAATCGCCTCCCACCAGGCTCACCTTTACCTTATCCTCGGTGCGGCCCGTGAGGATGCAGGCGTAGACGCTGGCAGTTGCCCCGGTGCCGCAGGCCCAGGTCTCCCCGCTGCCCCTCTCCCACACCCGCATCCGAATATGGGTCCGGCTCAGCACCTGGACAAATTCCGAGTTGACCCGGCCCGGCTGGAATCTGGGATGAAGCTCAAAAGAAGGCCCCAGCTTTTCCAAATCCACCTGATCCACCTGGTCCACGAAATAGACCGCGTGAGGATTTCCCACATTTACCCCCACAAACTCCAGCTGCTGCCCCGCCACCTGAATGGGTTCCGGAAGTTCGGACGTCAAAAGGGCTCTTCCCATATCCACCGTCAGAGCCTTTGCCTTCATACGGCCCTCCTCCTGCTCCTTGTACAGGATCAGGGTCCGGAGACCGGAATCCGTCTCCACCGTCAGGGTCTCCCGGTCCTCCGGAACCAGGCCATGGTCGTAGACGTATTTTCCCACGCAGCGAATGCCGTTGCCGCACATGGCTCCCTGGGAACCGTCGGCATTGTACATCTCCATCCGACAGTCCGCCTTGTCGGAAGGACAAATCAGGATCAGGCCGTCCCCGCCGATGCCGAAGCGGCGGTCGCTGACCAGACGGGCTACCTGATCGGGATGGTCCACTTTCTCCTGAAAGCAGTCCACATAGATATAATCATTTCCGATGCCCTGCATTTTTGTAAATTTCATCGCTTCCCTCTCCGTTTCGATTTCAGTCGTTTCTTCTCTACCAGCGAATCAGGCTGATAACCATGCGGGCCGTCTCTACCAGATTGTTGCCGCTGTCCATGCTGCATTTCTGGATATACCGGTGAGCTTCCGCCTCTGTCATTCCGTTTCGTTCCATCAAAAGAGCCTTGGCCTCCTGAATAATCTCCTGCTGCTTCTGGCTGCGCTCCTTTGGCCTGCGCCTTCCCCGGCCTTTGGTTCTTGCCTGAACCATCATATCCATGGTAGATAAAAGGTCGCTGACTTTTAAGGGCATAGCCAGACAGATGACATTTCCTGTGTCCTGTCCTCTCCAGCGGTTAGGTGAGGAGATCATCAGCATATCAATGTGATCCGGAAGATACTGGCGCAAGTCCAGGTACAGCATATCTTCAAAACGATATCCGCTGACCACGATTCCCTCATCCAGACTCTCCGCCGCAGCAATGGCCTGAGCGCCGGAGGTGCAGACCGAGATGACCTGGTATCCGTTTTTTGCCAGAATCCCCTTGATGCTCCTTCCATCCTCCGGTTTTGAAAATGCCACAATCACGCTGGTCACGCCCTCACCTCCCTGCCTTCATGCTGCTGCCTGATCAGTATTTGTAAAGATACTCCTTCACTTCCCAGTCCGTCACCTTTGCCCTAAACTCCCGCCATTCCTTATCCTTTGCCTCCAGGTACTTGGTGAAAATGTGTTCTCCCAACACCTGACGGATAAAGCCATCCTTCGCGAATTCCTCGATGGCGTCTCCGAGCGTCTCCGGCAGGCGTTCCACGCCCTTTTCTTCCAAATCAGAAGGTCTTGCTTCAAAGAGATTTCCCTTTACACTGGGCGGAATCTCCAGTTTCCGCTCAATGCCGTCCAGGCCAGCCTGGAGGCAGGCTGCCAGAGCCAGATAAGGATTCATGGCCGAATCCGGGCAGCGCAGCTCGATTCTGGTGCTATCTCCCCTGGCCGAGGGAATCCGGATTAAGGAGCTGCGGTTGGAGGTAGGTGACCAAGCAATGTAGATAGGAGCATCATATCCCGGCACCAACCGCTTATAGGAATTGACCAGTGGATTGGTAAGAATGGTCATTCCCTTCATATGATGGAGGATTCCCGCCATAAACTGGTAGGCCGTAGCGCTCAGTCCCAGGGGATCCGACTGATCTACAAAAACATTGTTTCCATCCCGATCCGCCAGGGACATGTTGATGTGCATGCCGGAGCCGTTGACTCCCTCCTTGGGCTTAGGCATAAAGGTGGCGTGTAGGCCGTGGCGCTTGGCGATGGTCTTGGCCGCCATCTTGAAGGTCATAATATTGTCCGCCGCCTGGAGCACATCCGTATACTCAAAGTCAATCTCGTGCTGGGCCGGCGCGATTTCATGATGGGAGGCCTCTACCTGGAACTCCATAGCTTCCAGATTCATTACAATATCCCGGCGCACATTTTCCGCCAGGTCAATGGGGGCCACATCAAAATACCCTGCCATTTCATGGGTATTGGTAGTTGGCCTTCCGTCATCATCCGTATGGAAGAGGAAAAATTCACACTCCGGGCCCACATGAAAGGTGTAGCCCATGTCCTCCGCCTTTGCCGCCGCCTGCTTCAGTACATATCTTGGATCCCCTTCAAAAGGCTTCTGATCCACTCCGTAGACATCGCAGATCAGGCGCGCCACCTTTCCCTGCTGAGGACGCCAGGGAAAAATCTCAAAGGTGTCCAGATCCGGGTAAAGATACATATCGGACTCATCGATGCGGACAAAGCCTTCAATGGCCGATCCGTCGAATATACACCGGTTTTCCAGCGCCTTAGGCAGCTGTCCGGCGGTAATCGCCACATTTTTCAGCATCCCGAAAATGTCCGTAAACTGGAGACGGATAAACTCCACATCCTCCTCCTCCACCATCCGGATAATGTCATCCTTGCTGTATTTGCTCATTTTCTTACACCTCTTTCATCTGACTTGCGGTCCATTTTTTTAGAACTATAGCAACTCCCCCGCCATTTGTCAATGTAACGGAAACTTTTTTCTTATTTCTCAAGCGTCCGAAGCTGCTCGCTTAAGGCGCTTCCAAGGCGCATAGAACCTACGTATCCCACATCGCCGGTCATCAAAACCATACCGTCCTCTTCTATTTCAATCTCCAAGGTCCCTCCAGGCATCTGCACAATCACTTTGGGGTCTGTCAGGCCCAGGCGGTAAGCCGCAGCCGCAGCCGCGCAGCAGCCGGTTCCGGAGGCCAGGGTGTATCCCGCCCCACGCTCATACCCTTCCGTCTGAATATGAGTCCGGTCCAGCACCTTGATAATCTGGGTATTAATCTTCTCCGGAAACTGCTTCGCGTGTTCCGAGTAGGCGCCGATGCGGCATACCAGCTCCTTCGAAATCTCATCCATCAGGATGACGCAGTGGGGATTTCCAATGTTCAGGCAGGTAACCGGGTAGGGAATCCGCCCAAACACCATGGTTTCATTGACGATTTCCCGTCTGGGGCCCTCCACCGGAACCTCATCGCTCCAGAAGGAAACCTTTCCCATAGACACCTTCAGTCTGCTTCCTTCCTCATTCAGGTAATGGACGAACACCTCTCCGCCTGCCATATGGATGGTAAAATTTTTTTTCTGTACATATCCCCCGTCCTTCAGATACTTGGCGAAAATCCGCACGCCATTTCCGCTGTTCTCCGCCAGGCTGCCGTCTGGGTTCCAGATTCGGACGCTGATTTTCTCCTCCTCGAATATCGGGCCCTCCAGAATTCCATCCGCGCCTACGCCAAAATTCCGGTCGCAGAGAAGCCGCACATTCTCAGGGCTCAGATGGAGACTGTTGCAGTTCGGGTCGAACACCAGATAATCATTTCCAAGACCATGATATTTCTCTACCGTCGTTTTCATAACCGATTCCTTTCTTGAACTCACGTTTTTCATTTTAATCTTAGTATAGCAGGCATTTTTTTATAATCATATACGGATTATGCTGTTTTTCTCTCTAAAAAATGCTATACTTCTGATATAACAAATACAGGAGGTATTCTCATGTCCCATTCCCCCGCCGCACCTAAGACAGGATTCCTTTTGGAGGATTTCCGCATTTTTTATCTTACGGCTTCCTCCGGTCCGGTGCCCCCACACCATCACGATTTCTGCAAGGTCCTGGCCCTTCAGAAGGGTTCCCTGCGCTACACCATCGAGGGGCGCAGCTATGACCTGCTGCCGGGAGATTTGGTGTTGGTGGACCGGGGTGAGATTCACTGCCCCCATGTGAAGGCGGGACAGTCCTATGAGCGCACCATCCTCTATCTCTCCCCGGAATTCCTGGAGCAGGTCTCGCCCGGGGAATCCTTAAACCGCTGTTTTCTTCAGACCCGCTACCGCCACTCCAGCGTTCTCCGTCTGGGGGAAGAAGAACGCCGCCCCCTGTTCTCCCTCTTAAATCGTATGAGAGAATCCCAAAAAAATGAGGAGGCCTATGCCTCCTCACTCTTAAACCGTGTACTTCTTCTGGAATTTTTAATCGGTCTCAACCGTCTTTCCATGGACAGCCATGCTTCCTACCTCCACACCGGAGCCCTCAATTACCAGGTGTCCGGACTGATGGCCTATATCAACGACCATCTGGAGGAGGATTTATCCATCCCTCTTCTCTCCCGGGAATGCTGTCTCAGTCCCTATCACATGATGCGCCTTTTTAAAAAGGAAACAGGCTGCACCATCGGCTCCTACATCACCCAGAAACGCCTTTCTCTGGCCCGGGAGCTGATGGCCTCCGGTCAGAATGCCACCAGGGCCTGCTTTAGCGCCGGATTTTCCAGCTACTCTTCTTTCCTGCGGGCTTATAAGAAGCGGTTTGGGGAGACGCCGGGGAGGAGAGCTTACTCAAAGTAATCCGGGGCCATTTTTACAAAATCATATGCTTCGCTCACACCTGTATAAAGGTGCCTCCGGTTACATTCAATTAATTTTTCCAAATTTCTCTCTTTCAGCATGGAAAAAATTTCATCATGTTGTTTTACACTTTCCTCCATATGAGTCAAATTATACCGATTCAAGAACATTCTCTGCCGAATATAATCATACTGATTATTCATAACAATGTCCCAAATTTCTTCTTTGCCGGCCACCGCATATAAATCTCTGTGAAAGTTGTCATCATAAAACATAAATTCAAGCTTACGTTCCAGACTCTCATCCTTTTTCGAAAGGATAATTTTCTGTTTTGCAAGATTAATAGATAGTTTCTGAAAATCAATTTCTTTTAAAACATGGATCATATCCTCAAAAATACTTTTATCTACCGAATTCCGGATATAAATCGTATTATAAATATTGTGAATATTGATCTTTGTTACGAAATTCCCGCTTTTGGGTTTTGTATACAACAAACCATCTGACTCTAATTTCTGCAGCGCTGCTCTTACCGGTGTCCTGGATACCCCGAAACGATCTGCCAATTCATTTTCTCTCAACCGTTGTCCCGGATAGAGCTCCAGGGAAATAATTGCCTGACGGATATTCCCATAAATTTCGTCACTATTGCCCCTTTTCTCTTCCATGTCCACCATGCCAATCTCCTGTTATCTTTCAAATTCTTTCTATTACCCCATAACACATCTGTTTCTGACAGCAGCAGGTACTCTGCGACTTAAAGTATATCATAGAACCGCATAGTTTTACAAACGCTTTTCAGCGAAAAGCAGGCAAAAAGAATCTCCGCCGGCAGCAGTTTTACCTTACTCCGATCAAGGATTCCTTTTTTGTTTACCCCTCTCACATTTTACGCACCAAGGTATGCCTTTTTTATATCCGACGAATCCAAAAGTTCCTCGCTTTTCCCAGACTTAACCATATGTCCCACTTCCATTACATAAGTTCGGTCCGAGGCTTTCATCGCCATATATGCATTCTGCTCCACAATAATTACCGGTATTTTCAACAGCTCCTTAATTTTTTGGATGGTATCAAACATTTCATCTACAATCACCGGTGCCAGTCCCAACGAAGGTTCATCAAACATAATCATTTCCGGAGTACTCATCAGCCCTCTGGCAATAGCCAGCATCTGCTGCTCACCTCCTGAGAGCGAACCAGCCAGCTGATTCTGCCGTTCCTTCAATCGAGGATAGATTTCAAACATTTCCTCCAGTTTTGTCCTCATCTGTCCCGCGCTGTAGGGCTTGGAATAGGCTCCCATTTTCAAATTATCCAAAACCGTCATTTTAGGGAAAACTTCTCGTCCTTCCGGAATATAGATCAGCCCCTTTTTCACTATCTTGTTGGTGGAAAGATTACTGATTTTTTGGGATTTAAATTCGATGGTTCCCTTGGCTGTTTTATTAAGCCCCATAATCGTTTTCATCAACGTGGATTTTCCTGCTCCATTAGAACCAATAATCGATACAGTTTCTCCTTGGTGCACCTCAAAATCCACATGGAACAGCGCTTGAACTTTCCCATAAAAAACATCAATTCCTTCTACTTTTAACATTCCGATCGCCCGCCTTTCCTTTTATATTTGTCTCCCAGATAAGCGGTAATCACATCTTCATTATTCTGAATCTCCCTGGGCGTTCCCTCCGCAATCTTTTTTCCGAAGTTAATTACTGTAATATAATTGGAAATACTCATAACCACATCCATGTTATGTTCAATCAAAAACAAGTCAATCCCATCCTCAAAGACCTTCAGCAGCACATCAATGAATTTCACCCTTTCACTGGGATTTAATCCGGCCGCCGGCTCATCCAAAAACAGCAGCTTAGGATCCGTCATAATAGCGCGTCCCAATTCCGTCAGCTTCTGCTGTCCATAAGGCAGATTCTTCACAATCTCATCCTTTTGCCGGTCCATCCCTAAATAGTGAATCACTTCCAGAGCCTTTTCCCTGGCCTGTTTTTCCTCCACTGCCGCAGCTTTTGGATTCGTCAAGAATTTCAGAAATCCGGTTTTCAAATGTGCGTGCATCCCTACCATCAAATTTTCCGTCACAGTCATGGATGTAAACAGCTTTAAATTTTGAAAGGTTCTCCCTATTCCCTTTAAAGCGATGCCATGCATCGGCAATCCGCTGATCTTTTCATCACGATAAAAAATATCGCCGGATGTAATAGGCAATGCCCCTGTAATCATATTAATCGTAGTACTCTTTCCTGAACCGTTCGGACCAATTAAGGAATGAATCGTCCTGCTCTCCATAGTCAGGCTCAGCTGATCCACAGCAGTCAGGCCGGAGAATTTTTTTGTCAGTCCTGTTACTTCCAATATATGAGCCATGATTTACCTACCTTTCTCTCCTTCCTTCTTTTTTCCCCTCAGCAGGCTGATTAATCCATAAGGTCTGAAAAGAATAATCAGAAGAATGATAATGCTGAATACAATCCAGTACCAGTTTCCCAGAAATCTTAATTTTTCCGGCAGAATCGTACAAATCACCGCACCCAGCACACAGCCCGGAACAGAACCGATTCCTCCCAAAATCATCATTATGACAAATGTAGTGGAATAGTCAAATGTATAGACTGACGGAGAGATAAATCCCATATGAAGTGCATACAGCGAGCCGGCAATACAGCCGTAAACCGCAGCTAGTGTAAATGCCATAATTTTCGGGACCGCAATATTGACGCCGCAGGCTTGAACTGCCTCATAATTGTCACGAATTGCTTTAAAAAGGCGCCCATACTTTGAATTGGCAATCCGAAACGCCACAATAACCGCAATTACTGTCAGCCCCAAATAAATATAATATCTTGCCAGTGGACCGCTTCCATCAATTCCAAAGAAATTCAAATTCGGAATACCGTTAACACCTCTGATTCCATTGGTCCACTGGAAATTGCTCAAAAGCATACGGACAACCTCTGAAAATCCAATCGTAGTGAGTGCCAGATAGACTCCCTGAACCCGCAAAGACGGATATCCAAGCCCCAGTCCAATGGCCAGTCCCATGACGATTGATACTGCCAAGGTCAGCCATGGAGAAAGACCTGCCTTTACGGTCAGGAGAGCGGAGGTATAGGCTCCGATCGCCATAATTCCTGCTGTTCCCAGGTTCATCTGTCCTGTTAATCCTGTAATAAAATTCAATCCCAACACTGAAATCGTATTAATCAGGATAATCGTAAAAACACCTCGATTATAGCTGTCTGTAATAATAAGAGGCGCTGCAACTGCCAATACCAGCAAAAACAGCAAAAAAATAATATTCTGTCGTCTGTTCATAGGTTCACCTCCCGCTTATGCCTTATGTCCGAGAATACCCTGAGGACGAATTAACAGAAAAATGATCATGATAACAAATGAAACAATATCCTTATATATTCCCGGAATTACAAGGGTACTCAGAGATTCCAGCACACCAATCAAAACGCCTCCCAAAATTCCTCCCGGAAGATATCCAAAGCCGCCAAATACCCCTGAAGCAAATCCCTTCAACCCAATCATTCCCGTCATATCTCCTCGTATCTGAAACAGCGGAATAATCAGAATACCAATCACCGCGCAGACCAGTGTGGAAACTCCCATCGTTACTGCAGCCAGAAAATCCACATCAATTCCCATCAGTCTGGCTGCATTTCGATTCTGTGACAGACAGCGCATGGCGGTGCCCAGTTTCGTTTTGTTGAGAAACAGCTGGAGAGCTATGACCAGACAAATCGCCGTCAGAATAATAGCCACATAAGTGCGGCTGATTACCAGATTGCCTACATGGAAGACACCTTGAAGCCAGTTTGCCAGCGGAATAGGATTATTACCCCAGATGATCCGAACACTTTCCGTAATAATCCGGCCCAGCATAATGGTTCCGGTAACAGAAAAAACCAGCGGCAAATATTGAAGCGGACGCACCAAAATATATGAAACTGCCATTCCGATCAGAAAAGCAATAATCAACGCGGCAATTACCGCAGCGGCACTGTTGAAATTCATATTCACGATCAACTGAGCGCCGAATATATAAGCTCCCAGTAAAATAAACCGTTCATGAGAAAAATTCAAAAGCCCTGATGCATTCCAGATAATTGTGTATTCAATACTGACCAGGGCATATATAAATCCCATAGCTAAACCGGCCAATATTAGCTGTAATACAATCTGTCCCATCCTATTCTCCTTTTATTGTATTCTAAAATAAAGTCGGGCCGTTTCCATAAAAGAAAGCGGCCCGGTTCCTGCATTCTCCTAATTATATCCTTCCTCGGTCACCTTGTCCACCAGCGTCAGGATGCACTTTCCATCGTCCTGCTTCTGGGCCTGAACAATATCACACTGATGTACCAGGCAGCCATTTTCATCAGCAACCAGCTTTCCAAAAGGAGCATCTACCCCATCCAATTCGTACATCGCATCTTTGATTGCCTCGCGATCCGTAGACCCCGCCTTTTCTACGGCAGCTTTAAACATGTACAACCCGCCATAGTAGGCCGCATCCCGATCTCCTACCGGAGTTTTTCCATAAGCAGCTTCAAATTTCTCCACAAATTCCTTTACGGCCGGCTCCGGATCTTCTGCAGTAAAATCTGTTGCTGCATACTTCCCATCTGTCGATTCCGCCGGAAGAGAATCCAGTACATCCTGTCCTGCAAATGCCGCATTCATAATAATTGGTTTATCAAATCCCAATTCTGTTGTCTGCCTGGCTAAAATGGGACACACATTGGAAGACCATCCGATCAGAACATCTACTTCCGCCTGCTTCATCTGCATAATTTGGGAAGTCAAATCCTGGTCCGTACTGTTATGATTAGCTTCTACATATTCCAATCCTTGATCCTCACAGTACTGTACCATGATATCTCTTCCGCCCACTCCGAATTCATCGTTAATATAAAGGATTCCAATCTTCTTTGCCCCTAACTGGTTCACAGCATAATTCATCGCCGCCTGTACGACCAAATCATCATTGCAGCGCACCTTAAACATATATTCATTGTCCAGGCCTTTTAATTTACTGGATGTTCCACCGGTAAAATACGGCATGCCCGCTTCTTTTACAATATCGGATACTGCCATCGCATTTGTTGAAGTATGAGGACCAAACACTGCCACGATCTCATCGTTTGTTACCATCTTATTCATCATATTAATGGAAGTCGTCTGATCGCTGGCATCATCTTCAAAAACCAACTCCAGTTGTTTGCCCAAAATGCCGCCGGATTCATTAATTTCCTGCGCCGCCATTTCCATAGCTTCCTTCTGAAATACACCGCGTCCACCTGTATCTCCGGTAGCCGACCACAGTACCCCCACTTTTATGGTCTCTCCATCTGTCTGTGTCTCAGACGAGCCGCTATCCTGTGTTGACTCCTGAACACTGCTTTCCGGCGCCTGTGTCCCACTTTGCTGACTGCTGCATCCAAACAATGCCATCATCGCACACCCCATTGCCAGAGACCAATACATTCTTTTTTTCATTTCCATAACTCCTCTCCTAAAACTATTTTCACATTTCCAACATGACCTTAACCGTATCTTCACCGTGGTGGATGGCATATTGAAATGCCTCCTGGGTTTGGTCAAACGGAAACATTTTTGGATTGATGGGACTCAGATCAATTTTCCCTGACGCGATCAAATCCACCGCCAAAGCAAAAACATTGCGATATCGGAATTGGGTCTTTAATGTAATTTCCTTGCAGGATATATCGAAAAATTTATAAGAGGTAGGCTTTGTGATATTTCCGACACACATGATGGTTCCCCCGCGTCCCGTAACAGCAGGGGCCAGCACAGCCGTAGCACTCTGTCCCGCTGTTTCAAATGTCACATCCGCCAGACGTCCCGACGTAATCTTTTCAATAACGGCGGCCGCATCCTCTCCGGACGTATTAATCGTCACATCCGCACCCAGCTTTTTTGCAATCTCCAAATGTGTATCATAGATATCTACCGCAATAATTTTTCCCACATTTCTTGCCTTGCATGCAATCAGCGTCATCAGGCCAATGCAGCCCATTCCCAAAATTACAATGGTATCGTTGATCTTAACTTCACTATGCTCTGCAGCATAAAGTCCCACGGCTAAAGGTTCGATCAATGCCCCTTCTATCGTAGACACCTGTTTTGGAAGCTTAAAACAGTTTTCTTCCGGAAAAACCAAATATTCCTGCATGGATCCCTCGACAGGATAAGCTGCCAAAAATCTCATATCCGGGCAAAGATTATACTCGCCTTTTCGACAGTACGAACAAGTTCCGCAGGGGACTCCGGGTTCCACACAAACCCGATCGCCCACACTAAGTTTTTTTACGCCTTCACCAACTTCTACAATTTCTCCAGCTAATTCATGCCCCAGAATAAAAGGAAAATGGATAATCCTCTTCCCTGTCCTCCCTTCAATATAATTATGTACATCTGAGCCGCAGATTCCGCAGTGTTTTACTTTAATTAATACCTGCCCTTTTCCTGCCTCGGGCTTCTCTCTCTCCCCCATTTCTACTTTTCCTTTATCAACCAGATATGCTACTTTATTCTTCATTTCCTCCTCCATACTAACCTTTTCTTTTCGTTCGGGCGCGTCCAACTTGTATACATATTTTATATCGTTTTTTCTGCTTTGTCAATAATGCCTTTTATTTTTTATCTTTTAATTATATTTTCATGAGTTATATACAATTTCATATTGTTTTTGTTGTGCATATTTACTTAATAATTGTTTATTTTTTATCATTCTTTCGTTCATTACTTGTGCTAATATATCTTCAATTTGTGCACAAGTTTTAGATCATCTTTTTCTTCCTATGGAGATTAAAATATTCAAAAAAAGGCATACGCCCTCGTAACGAGTTCGTATGCCTTCAAAAAATCTTATTGTTTTAAATTATTGATCTGCTCTGTTCTGTGAGGTCTGCTCTCCTTCTCCCCTAGTTTGAGAAGCTTCCTTCTCCTGCCCGGGCTTACCCAAACTCTCCTCCCAGGGATAAGACTCCAGCTTCTGGGACTGATGAGACTCTTCCTTCTGTCCGGGCCGCTCATTCTCCTGAGGAGCCTGGTCCTGGGACTGTTCCGGCGCCTTCTCATGAATCCGCTCTTCCTGTCCCTCCGAAGCTTTGTCCTCTTCCTCCGGAAGGCCCTTCACCTGGCGGAAAATCTTCATAAACTCCTTGCCGGTGATGGTTTCCTTCTCGATCAAAAACTCCGCGATTTTGTCCATGGCTTCCCGGTTCTCCGACAGCAGGCGCTTCGCCTCTTCGTAGGAATCCTTCAGGATCTTCATCACTTCCTGATCGATTTCCCCTGCGGTGCCATCACTGCAGTTTAATACGGTGCGGCCGGACAGATACTGATTTTCCCTGGATTCCAGGCTCATCAGACCAAATTTTTCGCTCATGCCGTACTGGGTGATCATGGACCGGGCCAGACTGGTGGCTTTCTCGATATCGTTGGAAGCGCCGGTGGTAACGGTGTCAAATACCAGTTCCTCGGCAGCCCGCCCGCCCATCAGCTCTACCAGCATAGCCTCCAGTTCCTTCTTGGTATTCAGGTATTTTTCCTCTTCCGGAACATTCATCACATAGCCCAGCGCACCCATGGTCCTGGGAACAATGGTGATCTTCTGCACCGGCTCGGAATGCTTCTGCAGAGCGCTGACCAGGGCATGCCCTACCTCGTGGTAGGAGACGATCCTGCGCTCCTCCTTGCTCATGATCCGGTCCTTCTTCTCCTTGCCCACCAGCACCACTTCCACAGCCTCGAAGAGGTCCTTCTGGGAAACCGCCTGACGGCCGTGCTTCACCGCGTTGATCGCCGCCTCGTTCATCATATTGGCCAGGTCGGCTCCCACTGCGCCGGAGGTAGCCAGGGCAATCTCCTTAAAGTCCACTGTGTCATCCAAAAGCACATCCTTGGAGTGAACCTTCAATATGTTAATGCGTCCGTTTAAATCGGGACGCTCCACCACAACCCGGCGGTCAAAACGTCCGGGGCGGAGCAGGGCCGGGTCCAGGATCTCCGGACGGTTGGTAGCGGCCAGCACCAGAAGTCCTTTGGTGGAGTCAAATCCATCCATCTCGGACAGCAGCTGGTTCAAAGTCTGCTCCCGCTCATCGTTTCCGCCCAGACGGCTGTCACGGCTGCGGCCGATGGCATCGATCTCGTCGATGAAGATAATACAGGGGGCATTCTCCGCCGCATTCTTAAACAAATCACGGACACGGGAAGCGCCCACGCCCACGAACATCTCCACAAAGTCGGAACCGGACAGGGAATAGAAGGGCACATGGGCCTCTCCCGCTACGGCCTTAGCCAGAAGGGTCTTACCGGTTCCGGGAGGTCCTACCAAAAGGGCTCCCTTGGGAAGCTTGGCTCCGATTTTGGTGTATTTGCCCGGATTGTGGAGGAAGTCCACAATCTCCGTCAGGGACTCCTTGGCCTCATCCTCTCCGGCCACATCCTTAAAGGTAATGCCTGTTTCCTTCTGCACATACATCTTGGCGTTGCTCTTGCCTACGCCCATGATGCCTCCGCCGCCCATCCGGCGCATGGTGAAATTCATCAGGAATACCAGGAACAGAAAGGGGATAGCGTAGTTTAAAATCGCCGCCAGAATCACTCCGTTGTCTCTGGACTCTACCCGGACCTCCACCCCGTTCTCAAGCAAACGCTGGGCGTAGTCGAAGTCACTGCTCAGCGGCACTACGTAATAGTTCAGCTGGGATGAGAAATCCGGGTTGCCCGGCTTGGGAATCACCTGAATTGTAGATGTACCCTGAACAACCGCTTCCACTTCTCCATTTTCCACCCGACGGACAAATTCACTGTAGGTCAGCTCCTCATTCTGCCTGGAGCTTACCAGCCCCTGCATGCCCGTCACCAGCACAAAGGTCAAAAGGGCCGCAACCGCCAGCATGGATATGGTCTGCCAGTTGGATTTCTGCCCGTTTGGGTCATTTTTTTTGTTGTTATCCATATGTGTAATTCTCCCTCTGAATGGATTTGCCCATTCTCTACCATTATAGAGGCAGTCCCCCCATAAATCAAGAAAAGAACCATGAAATTTCTGAAAAATTTGTGTCCTCACGCTCAGTGCCCGACTGTCCTGAGGGCCATTATTTCCCTTCACGACTTCCTTTATTCCGGCGGTTCCTTAAAAGTTCCTGAAAAAATACTGGATTTCTGCTCCCCGGGGTTGTATAATATATAGGTTATGTAACTGTTCAGGACATCCGATGGGAACTGTTACCAAAATATTTTTTATCCCCAACCGTTACACATTCTGTCAAAAGGAAAAGGAGGTTCCACTATGCCAGTAAAGTATGTGTTTGTCACCGGCGGTGTTGTATCCGGACTGGGAAAAGGCATCACAGCCGCTTCTCTGGGCCGTCTTCTGAAGGCCCGTGGCTATAAGGTCACCATGCAGAAATTTGACCCCTATATCAACATTGACCCGGGTACTATGAACCCGGTCCAGCACGGAGAGGTGTTCGTGACCGACGACGGCGCCGAGACAGACCTGGATCTTGGCCATTATGAACGCTTCATCGACGAGAGTCTGACCAAAAATTCCAACGTCACCACCGGCAAGGTCTACTGGACCGTCCTTCACAAAGAGCGCCGGGGTGATTTCGGCGGAGGAACTGTTCAGGTAATCCCCCACATTACCGATGAGATTAAGAGCCGCTTTCACCGCAACTTCAGCACCGAGGAGACGGAAATCGCCATCATCGAGGTGGGCGGGACCGTGGGGGATATCGAGAGCCAGCCCTTCCTGGAGGCCATCCGCCAGTTTCAGCATCAGGCCGGTCCGGGCAATACCTGCATCATCCATGTGACCCTGATTCCCTACCTGAAGGCCTCCGGCGAGCTGAAGACCAAGCCTACTCAGGCCAGCGTTAAGGACCTCCAGGGCATGGGCATCCAGCCGGATATCCTGGTATGCCGCAGCGAGCATCCCCTGGACCACAGCATCCGGGCCAAGATTTCCCGGTTCTGCAACGTTCCTGAATCCCATGTGCTCCAGAACCTGGATGTGGAGGTGCTCTACGAGGTTCCCCTGGTGATGGAGGAGGAGCATCTGGCCCAGGCCGCCTGCGAGTGTCTCAATCTTCCCTGCCCGGAGCCGGACCTGACCGACTGGCGGGCCATGATTGACACCTGGAAACATCCCCGATATGAGGTAACCGTGGCTTTGGTAGGAAAATATATCCAGCTCCATGACGCCTATATCTCCGTTGTGGAGGCCTTAAAACACGGCGGCGTAGCCAACCACGCCCAGGTTCACATCAAGTGGATTGACTCCGAGACCGTAACTCCGGAAAACGCCGGTCAGCTTCTGGGCGATGTGTCCGGCATCCTGGTTCCCGGCGGCTTCGGCGACCGCGGGATTGATGGCAAGATTACCGCCATCCAGTATGCCAGAGAGCATAACATCCCCTTCCTTGGACTCTGTCTCGGCATGCAGCTTGCCATCGTGGAATTTGCCCGCCATGTGGCCGGCCTGCCCGAAGCTCACAGCGTGGAATTAAATCCCGCCACCCCGGACCCGGTCATCCACCTGATGCCTGACCAGGACGGCGTGGAGGATATCGGCGGCACTCTTCGCCTTGGCTCCTACCCCTGCGTTCTGGCCCACGACTCCAAAGCTTATGAGCTCTACGGCCAGGAAACCATCCATGAGCGCCACCGCCACCGCTACGAGGTTAACAACGACTACCGCCAGGTTCTGACGGACAACGGTATGAAGCTCTCCGGTCTGTCTCCCGACGGACGGATTGTGGAAATGATTGAAATACCGTCCCATCCCTGGTTCATCGGCACTCAGGCCCATCCGGAGCTGAAATCCCGTCCCAACCGGCCTCATCCACTCTTTGCCGGATTCATCGGAGCGGCTCTGAAATTGTAACACTTCAGGACATCCGATGTGCGTCCTGAACTGTTGCCGGAAATTTGGCAGGATTTGAAAAATCTCCCCGGCTAAATCATGAAGCAAACGGGACACACTATCCTTTGACAGTATGTCCAAGGAGGTGAAACTCATGAAAAAACCGGGGGATGAATTTGATGTGGATATTCAGGCCTGCTCCGCCATGGACTGCACCGGCCTGATTCCCTCCCTTCCTCAGGATGAGGCCCAGCTGGAATCCTATCAGGACCTCTATCCCTTTAACCCAGGAGAGGAGGCAAAAAAGCACAGTACTTCCGGCGGCTGTCCGGGAGCCTCATAGCTGGAGATCCGGGAGCAGGAGCCTAGTCTCCTCCTTCCCGGTACTTCCGGGCAAATTCCCAAAACAGCTGCGCCGCCAGAGGCATCATCTGGCGGCGTTTTTTTACCAGATAAATGCTGGAGTCCTTCTTGGGCTCCACAATGCGCTTATAGACCAGCTTTCGTCCTCCGATCACGCTTTTCACTGATTCCGGACAGATTGCCACCGCAGTTCCGCTTTCCACCAGAGGAATCACAGCCGCCGGAGAATTGTAGATGCAGAAAATGTTCCGCTCCCTGGCCATATCGTTAAACCAGCTGTTAATCTCCTCCTGGATCGGAACCCGGGAGGGGATAATCAGCGCCTCGCTGCTGAGCATGGCAAGGGGAATATTTTTCCCCGTCTCTTTTGCCAGAGTCGAATTCTTCCCCATCACCGCAATCCATGGTTCACTTTTCAAAAACTCCCGGTCGTATCTTTCCATATCAAAGGGTTCCCGCATGATGCCGATATCCGCCAGGTTCTGCTCCATCCGCTGGTTTACCTCGTCACCGCTTCCCGCCAGAATCCGGAACCGGATATTGGGATATTTTTCATGGAAGCGCTCAATGAGCGCACACATCACTCCCGCGCCGCAGGACTCGGTTACCGCGATGGAGATGCTCCCATAGGTGCTGCTCTTGAACATGCCCAGCTGATATTCCGTCCGCTCCACCAGAGCGACAATCTCCTCCGCCTGCTGCTTTAAAAATTTTCCCTCCTCTGTCAGTTCCACCCGCCGTTTTCCTCGAATCAGAAGCTGAACTCCCAGCTCCTCCTCCAGCTTCTGAAGCTGCCGGCTTAAAGGAGGCTGGGCGATACAAAGCTTTTCCGCCGCTCTGGTAATATTGCCCTCCCTGGCCACCTCCAGAAAATATCTCAGAGACTTAATATCCACCTTCTCTCCCCCTATCATACCTTTTTTATATGATACATCATATATTATATGTATTTTATTATATTAAAACTCTGTGCTATAGTAAAGGAGATTCTAAGCGTTTCAAAGAGTGAAAAGGAGTTTAAATCATTTATGAGCATGGAAGATAGGCAGGCCACCAGGATTCATTTTAATATGGCGCTGATTGGCGGTTATCTGGGCACATACGGCCTTCTGACGCGGGGAGGAAATTTCCCCTCCGCCCAGACCTCCAATCTAATCTCCATTGTCAGTCTGATTATCGGACAGGACCCGCTCCATATCATGGTGCGCCTGGGAGCTCTGGCCGTGTATGTAGGCGCTATCATCCTCTGCACCTGGCTCCCCAAACACACCAGGGTCCGGCTGCCGGAGGTAAGCCTTGCGATCAGTACCATAGCGGTTCTGGTCTCCCCCCTGATTCCCCTGACCACGGACCCCTTCCTGGCCCTTTATCCCCTGTTCTTTGCCACCGCCTTCCAGTGGTGCAGCTTCAAGGCTCCCGGAGGATTTACCTGCGCCACCATCTTTTCCACCAATAATCTGCGCCAGTTTTCCTCTGCCGCCGTGGAAGTATGGCTCAATCACGACGACTCCTTCCGAGATAAGTTCCGTTTTTTCGGCGGAACCCTCTTATCCTTCCATTGCGGAGCAGCGGCGGCCGTTCTTCTTTCCCTGAGCTTTGACGTAAAAGCCTCCCTATTCTGCTTGGTTCCCCTAGCTTCGGCCTGGATTCAGCTGGAAGCGGCAGCCCATCGGGTAAGAGCTGAACGGATAGCCTGAGAGGCGAGCGCCCAAACATAAGGCGCTAAGTACTCGTAAGCAAAAAAGCCTTCCAGGCAGGTGTTCATCCTGCCTGAAAGGCTTTTTCTCTCCTCTTTATGAACCTATCCTCTCATAAACCGCCCCAGGAATTCTCTGGTCAGCTGATTCTGGGGATTTTCAAAGATCTCCCGTGGAGTTCCTTCTTCCGCAATGACGCCTCCTGCCATAAAAACCACATGGCTGGACACGTCTCTGGCAAAGGCCATCTCATGGGTTACGATAATCATGGTCAGACCCTCTTTCGCCAGGTTGCGCATAACCTCCAGCACCTCTCCTACCATCTGGGGATCCAGGGCGGAAGTGGGCTCATCGAACAGCAGCAGCTCCGGCTCCATAGCCAGGGCCCTGGCGATAGCCACCCGCTGCTTCTGGCCGCCGGACAGCTGTCTGGGCTTCGCGTTGATATAGGGGGCCATACCTACCTTCTCCAGATACTGCATGGCGTTCTTCTTGGCATCTTCCTTGTTCTTCTTTAATACCTTCACCTGTCCGATCATACAGTTTTCCAGCACGTTCATATTGTTGAACAAGTTAAAACTCTGAAATACCATGCCCACCTTAGCCCGGTAAGCCGGAGCGTTTACCTTTCCCCCCACAATATTCGTTCCGTGGTAGAGAATCTCTCCGGTAGTTGGCGTTTCCAGAATATTCAGGCACCGAAGCAGGGTAGATTTTCCGGAGCCGGAAGCCCCGATAATACAGGTCACATCTCCAGTACTGACAGAAAAATCAATGTCCTTCAAAACCAGATTGCTTCCGAAGGCTTTGCTCAGATGGCGGATTTGCAGAATTGTCTCTCCCATTATTCTTTATCCTCCTTTTTATCCTCGGAATAACGGTACAGCCCGCTGGTGAAGGCCAGCGTATCCGTCGTGGCCAGATCGTAATTGTCCTGTCCGTCCATCCGGTCTTCCAGCAGCCGCAGAATCCTGGAGCAGGTAAAGGTCATGATGAAATACATGATCATGGCAATGGTATAGGCCTCAAAATTCATATACAGAGCGCCGGCAGCCGCCTTGGTTTTGTAAAGGAGCTCCGCAATGCCGATTACAGAAAGGACGCAGCTGTCCTTAATGTTGATAATCAGATTGTTGCCGATCTGCGGCATAATATTGCGCAGAGCCTGGGGAAGGATGACATAAAGCATAGTCTGCACATGAGTCATGCCGATAGACTTGGCTCCCTCCGTCTGTCCCGGATCAATCGACAAAATGCCGCCCCGGACTGTCTCTGCCATATAGGCTCCTGTATTGATGGAAAGGATAAAATAGGCCGTCCCCCGCATGGACATGTTAATTCCCAGAAGAGGGAAGAGACCAAAGTAAATGAACATGGCCTGAGCCATCATGGGCGTACCGCGGAATACTTCCACATACACGTTCAAAATCGCCTTAATCACCCACAATACCAGGCGCTTTACCGGATTATCTCCTTTCTGGGAAGGAATGGTCTGGACAATGCCTACGGCAAAACCGATCAGGCATCCCACTGCCGTTCCCACCAGAGCGATCACCATACTCAGGCCGGCCCCCTGAAGCATGGACATACCATAGCGGTTAAAAACTTCCGCTACTCTGCCGAAAAAATCTGTTGGCATAGTTTTTCTCTCCTCACTTACCTGACACACTTAAGGGCGCAGTCCTCATATCCGGCCTGCGCCCCCGCAAAATTTAGTTGGAAAGGGGCTGAGCTGCGATCGCCTCATCCATCATCGCGGAAAAGTCCTCTTCCGTCATAGTGGACAGAACGCTGTCAATGGCTTCCTTCAGCTCCGTATTTCCCTTCTTCATGGAAATTCCGATGTTAATCTCCTCATCGCTTACCTGGAAATCATTCTCGCCGCCGCCAAACTCCAGCATCACGAAATCAGGATAAGCAACCAAAGCGCCCTTTCCGGTGGGTTGGTCCGTTACCACAATATCGCACTTATCCGCATCCAGGGACATCAGCATATCCGGGGCGCTGGCAGTAGCAGACAGAATGTTGGCGTCCTCGATCTGAGGCAGGCACACATCATACCAAATGGTGCTCTGCTGGGAGGTACAGGTAGCTCCCTTTAAGTCTGCCACGCTGGCAGCGCTGGCATAGGGGCTGTCCTTCTTTGTCAGGGTCACGATAGTCGCATAGTAATAGGGTACGCTGAAATCCACTGCCTGAAGACGCTCGGAGGTGATGGACTGACCGGCGATAACGCAGTCCACCTGATCGGACTGCAGGGCGGGAATCAGGGAATCCCAGTCCAGACGAACGATTTCAAGATCATAGTTTAATTCTTCACAAATCTTTTTGGCCATCATTACATCATAGCCGTAAGCGTACTCATTGCTCTCGGAAATAGGAACAGCTCCGTTGGAATCATCGGGCTGGGTCCAGTTGTAGGGAGCGTAAGCGCACTCCATAGCGACTCTTAAAACCTTCTTCTCACCGGAATCCTCACCCTCTGCCGCCGCCTGGGTATCTCCGGCGGCCTCTGCCTCCGCCTGGGTCTCCGCAGCGCTTCCGGAACCGGAGCAGGCCATCAAAGATACGGACAGCAGTCCGGCCAGAGCCAGGCTCATGACTTTCTTCGCACTCATTTTCATAACTCTTCTCTCCTCATTTTGTAATTCTTCAGCAGCTGCTCAGGCCCAGCTTCCGGACGAATGCGAAGCCGGAAAACCACAAAATACTCCTGGCAAAAGAAAAAATCACACCTGAAAACCAGGTGTGACCCCATTGTCACCACGATTTCCTGAACTCTGCTTTTATGCTTAGTGTGCTCAGTATACCACAGTTTACGAGGTTTTCCAAGTCCTCTTTTTAAAAAAATAGCTGAAGGAACGCTTAGGAACTTTTTTTCATAGAAACTTCTTTCATTTCCTCTTCTTTTCCAAAAAGCTTCTCCAAATCCTTCATCACATGCAGATAAGCCGGAACCAGGAAAAGGTCCGCCGCCACCCAGGCCGCCGGGCTGGCAAAGCACACCGCGATATATCCCAGAGCCGGGACCATCACAAATCCCATAAAAGACCTGGCGAACATCTCGCAGACTCCCGCCAGAATGGCCAGCTTGGAATAGCCCAAACCCTGAATCAGAAACCGCAGCACGTTGACATAGACCAGAGGAATGAATAAAAGAGCATTCCCCAGAAGGAACTGACGGGTCAGCTTTAAAATCTCCGTCTGACTCTGATCCAGAAACAGAAGGCCGATGGAATCTCCCGACACATAAAGTACCGCCAGAATCACGATGGAGTAGGCGATGCCCAAGAAGGCGCATACGTGCATGCCCTCCCGGATTCGTCCCAGCTTTTTGGCTCCCACGTTCTGTCCTCCATAGGTGGCGATGGTGGCTCCCAGGGCGTCAAAGGGGCAGCAAAAAAAGAGAATCAGCTTATTTCCCGCAGAAACTGCCGCCACTGCCAGGGCGCCCAGGCCGTTTACCGCGGTCTGCAGAATCACGCTTCCGATGGCTGTTATGGAGTACTGAAGTCCCATGGGAATCCCCATCCCACAGAGAATGGCCATATGGCTGCGGCTGGGCTTCCACTCGTCTCCCTCCATTTTCAGAATCCGGAACTTCTTTCTCATGTAAATCAAGCAGAGAATACCGGAGATTGCCTGCGAGAGAATAGTTGCCCATCCTGCTCCCGCAACGCCCATATCCAGTACCAGAATGGCGAAAAAATCCAGCCCCACATTCAGCAATGAAGAAAACAGCAGAAACAAAAGAGGCGCGGTGCTGTCTCCCAGGGAGCGGATAATGCCGGAGAGCAGGTTATAGAGATAGGTCGCCGGAATTCCAAGAAAAATCACGAAAATGTAATCGTAGGCGTCCTGGAAAATATCTACCGGCGTGTTAATCCACACCAGAATCTGACGGCAGAGCAGGCAGACCGCTACTGTCATCACCGCGGAAAATCCCACAGCCAGCCACCCGCTGTTGGCTACAAACCGTCGCAGAGCCCTCTCATTTCGCTCGCCGAACTTCTGGGCCACGGGAATGGCAAATCCGCTGCACACTCCCTGGCAGAAGCCGATAATCATAAAACTGATGGAACTGGTAGAGCCTACCCCCGCCAGAGCGTTTACCCCCAGGCATCTTCCCACAATAATCGTATCCGCCATGTTGTAGAGCTGCTGAAATAAAAGCCCGAAGAGCATGGGGATGTAAAATCCCAGGATCAGCGGAAGGGGCCTTCCCTGGGTCATGTCTTTTACGGCTGTCTTAGCCATTGTATGTTATCCTCCTTGCAAAGCTTTTCATTCCCCCCAACTTTGCAAAGTTTATGCCCTATCCCCGGTCAGTCGATAACCTCTATGCTTTCAATTACCGGCTGGTTCTCCGGCGCTACCGTTCCGTTGCCGTCCTCCACCGGAGTATCCTCGCAGATGGCGTCCACCGTCTCCATGCCCTCGGTTACATATCCGAACACAGCGTAATCCCCGTCCAGGTAAGTGCTGTCCTCATGGACAATAAAAAACTGGGAGCTGGCGCTGTCCGGGAACTGGGAGCGGGCCATGGAGATCGCGCCTCTGGTATGGCTTAAGGGATTCTCCACCCCGTTGGATGCGAACTCGCCCTTGATGGTCTCCTCCGAGCCGCCCATGCCGTTGCCCAGAGGGTCTCCTCCCTGAATCATAAAGCCGCTGATGATCCGGTGGAAGGTCAGGCCGTCGTAGAATCCCTCTCCCGCCAGCTTCAGAAAATTGGTAGCCGTAATGGGCGCTTCATCCGCATAAATCTCCACCGTAATGGGCTCGTAATCCTCCATGTTGATGACCACGTGATGGCGTCCGCTTACAAGTTCCACCGGCTCCTCCTCTTCTGCCTCACCGGTCTCCCCTTCGCTTTCCGTCTCCTGGGCCAAACTGCTCTGAGCCGCCGTGGTCCGGGGAGCCTCCGTCTGGCTTCCGGAAGTTTCGTCGGCCGCGGCAGTTGTCTCCGTCTGGCTTTCGCTCTGTCCGGAACAGCCGGCCACAGAACCGGTAATCAACAGAGCCGCCATCCATATGTACATCCATTTTTTCATGCGTTGTATCTCCTTTTATTATTTATCGCTCATTTCAGAATATCCGATGTGAAAACGGGGGCAGAAACATACTGATAAGCGAGCTTAACGTCGGTTTCTGCCCCCGTTTTCCCGCCGTTCTGAACTGTTTCCCCCATATTCTATCATCCGTTTTTCCCTCCGTAAAGCCCCTTTCTGATGGAAAATTCCGCGAAAATTCCGCCGTCTGAATGATTGATTAATATTTTTTTAATTTTTCTTACAGTTCTCCGGCCTTCTTTACATTTGGAGGCGCCTTCGCTACTATATATTACAGACAGAGTTTAACTTTATGGAAAGGAGTTTTCCCATGAGCCCCCTGCTTCGGCTTTTTGCCAGCTGGATTTTTACCAATCTGCTTTATATGGTTTCCAGCCCCCATTCCTTCCTGACCCTGGAATATGTCCGCCGGATTTCTCTGAGGAACTTTCTTCTGGTCTGGCTGTTTTTCTATCTGCTGAGCGGTATCCCCTCCGCCTTAAATCTCAGGGGTAAGAAGCTGATTTCCTCCCTGGCTCCCTGTGCCGGTCTGTGTCTGGCCGTTCTGCTGGCAGGAGGCGTGGGGATTATATGAGCGGGGGACTGACTTTTCCCGTCTCCCGGAGACGGATTTGGATTCTGGTGGGGCTGATTCTTGGCGCCGCCGCTATTTTGTGGCTTCTTTTTACCGCCGGCCTTACCATTCTCCGGTACCGGCTGAACTATTCCTCCGCCTACGATTTCGGCATCTTTTCCCAGATGTACTACTATATGGACCAGTGCCTGCAGCCCCTGACCACCTGCGAGCGGGACGGCCTTTTAAGCCATTTTGCCGTTCACTTATCCCCCATCTTCTACCTGCTGCTGCCCTTTTACAAGCTGGTTCCCAGTCCGGAAACGCTGCTGTTGTTCCAGGCGCTTCTGGTGGTCAGCGGCGTCATTCCCTTATGTCTTCTTGGCCGGAACATGAATCTCGGTCCGGGGCCTGTCCTTGTATTCGGCCTGATGTACATCTGCTACCCTGCCTTTATGGGCGGCTGTTTTTACGATTTTCATGAAAATAAATTCCTCTCCGTTCTGATTCTCTGGACCATGTACTGGCTGGAATCGGGACGTTACAAGACCATGGGCTTTTTCGCCCTTCTGATTCTCCTGGTCAAGGAGGACGCACCGGTGTACGCCGCCTGTATCGGCCTGTACCTTTTTCTGGAAAAACGACAGTACCTGTGGGGCTGGGCTGTTTTCCTGTTCTCCTGCCTTTATTTTACCTCCGCCGTCTGGTTCCTGGACCATTTCGGGGACGGAGCCATGATTAACCGCTTTGACAGCTACATATCCGATGAATCCTACGGCCTCCTGAGCATGTTCAAGACCATCCTAGTGGACCCAGCCTATGTGCTGGCCCAAATCCTGACGCCGGACAAAATCCTCTTTCTCCTGCAGATGCTGCTGCCCCTGGGCTTCCTCCCCCTTATGAGCCTGCGTCTTGGAAAATGGGTGCTCCTCATCCCCTTTGTACTGATTAATCTGATGTCTAATTACAAGTATCAGCACTCCATCTTTTTCCAGTACACCTACGGCTCCGGGGCCCTCCTCTTCTACCTGGCCATGGCCAACTTCCGGGATTTGAAGCTGCCCATTTTCAGGCAGCTGCGTCCCCTTTTTCTGGGAAGCGGCCTCTTCTGCGCCGTGGCTTTGGTACTGACGGTGGGCTCCACCAAAACCCGCTATCTGGACCTGTGGGAAAAAAATGCTCCCAAGGCCCAGGAGGCCCGGGAGCTGCTGTCTGAAATCCCTCAGGAGGCGCGGGTGCGCTCCTCCACCTTTTTCATCCCCCAGCTGTCCATGCGGGATGAAATCTACGTATCCAAAAGCCGCCATCCGGTGGATTACGTGGTTTTGGACCTGCGTCCCGGATACGAGCGGGACCTTCCCCTGCTCCTGGATTACTACCGCAAAACCGGCTGGCAGCTGGCAGGAAGCGTTCAGGGGTACGTGGCCCTTTTCGCGGCTCCGGCTAGGGAAGCCGAGTCCCCGCCGTCTTCACCCGCTCCTTAAACTCCTCGTAAAACCGGTCCGGAGGGTAGGGCTTCAGATAAAATTCCCGGAGCACATAAAGGCTGGCTGTTTTCGCCTTCTCCTGGCTGTCCAGCCTGCCCTGGAGCTCTTTGTAAAAATCGTGCCACAGCAGCACAAAGGCCTCATACTCCTTTAGGTCCGGAGTGTCAATCCACTTGCGGACCTTGACCTTTGTCTTTGGCTCCATGGGACATTCGTGGACCTGAAGGAAGTACTTAAATCCCCCATCCTCATAGAAGCGGCCCAGGGGGAACATCCGGCAGAATCCCGGCCTGAAGGGATGGATACGGCAGCGCCCCTGTTCATTTAAAAAGATGCAGGCTTCCTCCTCCCCCGCCATCTTCAGGCAGGGAAAAATCAGTCCCTTTTCCATGTGAAAATCCAGAACGCTTCCCGCGATTTTCTCCGGTGTCTCCCCCAGTCCAATGCTCAGTCGGTGCAGATCCAGGGGGTCCAGCACCACCGACTCTCCCATGCCCTTGCAGCAGGCGCTGCAGCCCTTGCAGCCGCCGCAGTCCGCCCGCACCATATCATTTAATCCATAGAGTTTTCCGTCGGAAATCTCATCCATGGAAACATTCCGCTCCATCGCTGCCTCCTTATCTCCGCTCAGATGTCCGAACGGTTTCTCAAAAGTTTCTCCTGCAGAACTCCAGGCTGTTGGTAAAAAACATCTTTTTTACTGCCTTCTCGGGGATTTTCCGCTCCATCAGGTACTCCGCGGCGGCAGCAAACTTCTCCGGCCCGGCAAGACTCTGGTCGATATCCGCCCCGTCAAAATCGCTTCCGCAGGCAATCACATCCTCGCCCCCAAGCTCCAGCATCCGGTACACATGGCGGCAGAGGGCCTCCAGGTCCCCTTTCCCTTCGTCACTTAAAAAGCTCCGGTAGAGATTCAGCCCTACCAGTCCCTTTCTCCTGACAATCTCCTGAAACTGCTCCTCCGTTAAGTTCCGCACATGACTGGCCACGGAGCGCAGGTTGGAGTGGGTGGCCACAAAGGGACGGCTGCTCACCTCGCATACCATGTCAAAGCCCCGGTCGTTGAGATGGGAGACGTCCGCCACCATGCGGAGCTGCTCCATCCGGCGGATGACCCGGATGCCAAAATCCGTCAGTCCTTTTTTGGTATTGTGTCCGCTCCCCAGCTCATTTTCCCCGTTCCACACCAGGCCCAGGAAACGGACGCCTTCCTGATACAGCTCCTCCACCCGCTCCAGTCTGCCGCCCAGGCAGGCGCCGCTCTCGGCGGAGAGAATCAGGGCGCATTTTCCCTCCCCTGTAATCCGCTCGATCTCCTCCCCGGAGCGGGCCTGGGCGGCCAAATCCCCCTGCTTTTTTAACAGTGTCTTAAAATAAGCGCAATTCCGGTCAAAATATGCTTCCGCTTCCGGCCCTCTCACCGTATCCGGTACAAAAATCGCCATGGTCTGGCACAGCCGATGAAACAGGGGGAGGTTCCTTAAGGAGAACATGGTCCCCTCGCTTAAGAAATCCTTCCCCTCCTCCTGGTAGTTCACCAGGGTATCGCAGTGCAAATCAAACAGCTCCATTTCCGTCCCATCCTTCCCTTATCCTGTATCTGGCGTCATTGCTCCTCAGTCCTCACCAGTATATCGGAAAATAAAAAAAGACGCAACGGATTCGGAATAATTTCCGAACCGCGTTCCGCCTTTTTCACATAGCTGCTCAGGACATTTCTCCTGGATTTCCTCCCCAGAGGACCTCTGTCCGGTTATTGTGGAAGGGCAGCACCGTCTGAAAACGATTCTCCCCCACCATCTCCAGAAAATCCTTCCGGCTCTGGTGATGGGGATAGGCCATGGTAAAGGCCTTTCCCTCCTGCAGCAGCCGCTCCGTACAGCACCCTTTTTTCACCCGTCCGGTAAGAAGGGCAACGGCGCCGGCTTCCGTTTCCTGAAGGGCCAGCTGGCTGTTTTCCGGCTTCTCCAGGTGGGTATCCCCGATGAGGAGAACGTCGTAGCCGTTTTCATCCGTGGAGGATCGGTCCAGAAAATCCCTAAGTTCCCCTGCGGCCTCCGGCTTGACCCACTGCTCCCACTTTAAGGTCTCCCGAATGAGATTTTTCATGGTCTCATCCGCCCTGAGCCTGGCCCCCGGAAGTCCCCGGCGCAGCATGAGGACCACCTCCAGGCCTCTGCCGTACTTGGGAAGGGGCATGATGACCCGCCTGCCCTCTGTCAGGATTTCCCGAATCCGCTCCGTCATCCTGGCCCTCAGCCCGTCTCCGTCCTCCATGGCGTCCACATGGGCGCAGTCCAGAATGGCCAGCTGGGCCTGACGGCCCTGGATGAGGTCCGTTTCATAGGCAAGGGCTCTTCTCTGGTAATCGCCGGAATAGCACACATTTCCCGCCGCGCCGAAGAGATGGAGCCAGATGCTCCCGGCGCAGTGTCCCGTCCTGCCGTAAAAGAAGGACAGGCCGCCCTTTAAGGTCACCGGCTCGGTCATCCCGCCCTTGGGGTCCGGGAGGAGAATGGTCTTGTCATAGTCGATGCCGGAGAACTTCATAGTAGGCGCCGTGGTCACCAGCCATCCGTAAAAACCCTGACGGCAGAAATGCTCAAAAGCTCCGCTGTGGTCCTTGTGGCAATGGCTTAAAAAGAGATAGTCCGTCCGTTTTAAGATTTCCGGCTCCACTTTTGGATAGGGCTGAGGGTCCGTATCCATGATGCCGCAGTCCAGCATACAGTATCGGTCCTCCTCCATAGGCAGCAAAAAGCAGCTTCTGCCGTGTTCTCCATATCCGCCTTTAACCAGCAAGCGATTCATAGACATACAATTTCTCCTTATCCACCTGAACAAACCCTTCCGCCTGTTCCGGAATGGGATTTTGATGGAGAATGCAGAATTCCTGTCCGTTTCCGGCCTCCATCTTTACCCGATAGCAGCCTCCCTCAAAGGTGGAGAGGATGGAGCGGGCCTTAAAGCAGTTGCCCTCCGCCTTCTCCCCCAGCCAGTGCCCGTCCTCCGGGCGGAAGCGCAGCTCGGCCAGGCTGCGGTCCGGGGCTTTTGCAGTCTGGTCCCCGGAAGGAAAGAACATTCCCTCCAGCTGCTCCTGGCCCACCTGAATCCGGCAGTCACTTGTGTTCCCTTCCAGAAGCGTTACTTCTTTCAAATCATTTCCCGCTCCCAAAAGTCCGGCCACCAGGGCGGTTTTGGGCTTCAGGTAGCAGTTTTTCGGTTCATCGGCCTGGTCGATTTTTCCTCCGTTCATGACGATAATCCGGTCCGCCATGGCAAAGGCCTCGGAGGGGTCGTGGGTCACATGGAATACCGTGGTTTTCAGCTTGTGGAACAGATAGGACATCTCCGTGCGCATCTCAATCCGCAGCTGCACATCCAGGTTGCACAGAGGCTCGTCCAGCAGCACGATGGAAGGCTTGGTCACCAGCGCCCGGGCGATGGCCACACGCTGCTGCTGTCCTCCGGAAAGCTCCGCCGGATAGCGGCCCAAAAGCCCGTCCAGATGGAGCAGTCCCGCAATCTCGTCCACCCTTCTTCTGCTCTCCTCTTTGTCCACCTTCTGGATTTTCAGGCCGTAGGTGATATTGTCCTCCACCTTCATATGAGGCCACAGGGCAAAATCCTGAAACACCATATTGATGCCTCGTTTTTCCGCCGGCAGGTTGTGATGGGGGCCGGATACCTCCTGGCCCCGGATGCGCACCACGCCTTCATCCAGAGGCAGGATTCCGGCAATAATCCTTAAAAGGGTGGATTTTCCGCAGCCGGAGGGCCCCAGTACGCTGATGATTTCTCCCTCCTCCACCTTTAAGCTGATGCCGTTTAGCACCTGGGTTTTTCCATATTTCTTTTTTACATTATCAATCTCAAGTATGGTCTGCATACCGTTTCCTCTTTCCCAAATTCAATATCACTTCCAGCAGAAGCATGATGGCCACAATAAAGGTTCCTCCTACAATGGTGGCCGCCGCGGCGTAGCCGAAGTTCAAGTCATTGTAGGAATCGCTGATGTATACCGGCAGGGTGCTGTAGTTGGGCGGATACAAAATAGTGGTGATGGCCAGGTTGAATACGCTGCCTCCAAAGGCCGCCAGTACCGCCGACACCATGCTGGAATGCAGCAGGGGCAGAAGAATGGTCTTCAGCCTGCGCCCCAGCTTGGCTCCCTGTACCTGAGAAGCGGTCAAAAGCTCCTGAGGCACCTTGGACATGCCTCCTACCAGCACACGGTTGATGAGAGGCACCGCTGAGGCCACGCTGGCCAGCACCAGGATGGAGGGCTTTCCATAGAGATTCAATCCCAGGGGCTGAAGCCATTTCTGGTTCCACACGAAAATATATCCGATGCCCAGCACAACTCCCGGAACCGCCATGGCGACCAGAGTCAGCATATCGATGAGCCGCTTTAATTTAAACTGTGAGTAGGTCAGGATATAAGCTACCGCGAACCCGACCAGCAGGCCGATGACCGCCGCCACGGAGGCAAGGGTCAGGGAATGCCTGACGCCGGTCAGAAGGGCTCCGTCCATCTGCAGCACATTTTGATAATTGTCCAGGGTAAAGCGGAACTTCTCGATGCTGAAGGAATCGGAGAAGGACATAATAAAGTTGGAGCCCACGGGAATACCTAAGGCCACCAGGCTGAAGAGGCCGCAGGACACCGTCAGAAGGGCCGTCACTCCTTTTCCCGCCTTTTTCGGAATTACCTGCTCCGTCCCGCTGTCCAGGTAATCGAACCGTTTCCTTCCCATAACATAAAACTGCAGACCCATGGCGATGACAATCATCACCACCAGGTAAAGGGACAGCACCCCGGCCATGTCAAAGCGCACCGGCGAGGAGCAGATGGCGCTGTAGATGGTATAGGGCAGGGTGGGGAAGGAATAGACCGCCGTAATGGTGGAGGACATTCCGTAATCACCTACGGTGTCCATAAAAATCAGCATGGCCGCGGAAAAATAAGTGGGCATGCACAAGGGCAGCTGAACACTGGTCCAGGCCTTAAAGGGGGTGGCCCCGTTCAGTCTGGCCGCGTGGACCAGCCGGGCCGGATACCACTCCAGAGCCGCTTTGATGGCTACATAAGCCATGGGATATTTACACAGCACCATCACCGTCACCAGTCCGGGGAAGCTGAACAGGAAATTGTTCATTCCCTGGATGCCCAGCCAGGAACGGGCGATTCCGTTTCCGGAAGCGAAGTAAACCCAGCCCTGGGCCAGAATAAAGGACGGCATAATCATCAGAATCCAGCTGACAATGTCCAGAAGCTTTGCCAGAGGGAAGTCGTATTTGACCCGTATGTGAGCCAGGACGCCCGCCAGCAGAAGTCCCAGCACCGTGGTACACAGGCTCATGGTGGCGGAATTGATGAACGCTTTTTTCCAGAGGGGCCGGACAAATACATCCAGCACCAGATTTAAATTGCCCAGGTCCAGCTCACTGAGCGTCAAACCCGGGCATACAACCTGAATCAGCACTGTAACCAAAGGCAACAGCACCAGAATAGTCAGGATCGCTAAAACCAGCGATCCTGCAATATTTTCTCTTAACTTCATGGTATGTACTCCACTGTTCCAAAACCTTATTCAGAATCTTACATTGCGGACATATCGGCAAACCAGGCCTTGATATCCGCCTCGTTCTCAGCGCCGAAGACCACATCCGCCACTGCCATCTTCGCATTGGGGTCCCGGTCTTCCTTCTGCTGCACGCCTTCTACGGAAGGCTCAAAGTAACCCTCGTCGCCGGTATTGACCAGCGCCTGCTGGGTATCCGCATCCAACAGGAAATTGACGAACATCTGTGCAATCTCCATCTGGTCGGTGGAAGCGTTGATGGCCGCTACTCTGGTGGAACCGGGCGCTCCCTCCTCGGGCCATACGATGGTGATGGGCTCGCCGCTGTTTACCATCTCATAGGCATTGCTCTCCTGAAGGAGGGCTACGGAGATTTCCCCGCTGGCCAGAGCCTGGACAACCTGGGGGTTCTTGGGATAAACCTTCAGTCCCTGCTCAAAGAGGGTGGTAAAATACTCCTGTCCCCCTTCCATTCCCTTGGAGTCCATAATCTGCGCCGCCAAAGGATAGGCGGGAGCCGCTACGCCTGGGTCCGCCATGCCTACCTGTCCCTCAAATCTGGGGTCGGTCAAATCGTCAATGGTCTTGGGGGCAGCGGTCTCATCGTACACATCGTTGCGGTACACCAGTACGCCGGCCGCATGGGTGCCTGTGGGGTAAAAGCACTTGTTGTCCGGAACAAGGCCGGCGGAAAACTCCGTCAGGTTGGCCGCGTTCTCCGGCTCCCAATCAGTCAGAAGAGAGCCGTCCTGGGAAAGGTTGTAAATGTCGTACATGGAATCAATCCACACCACATCCCACTGGGGATTGCTCTTCTCCGCCTCGATTCTGGACATGGTCTCCGCACCGTTTCCGACTACCACTTCCACATCATATCCCGTTGCTTCCTTAAACATATCGCCGATTACTCCGTCGAAATCGTTCAAGTAAACCAGAAGGGGCTCCGTCTGCTCTGGCTGTCCCTGAGCCGCCTGGCTTCCCTCCTCTGTTTGGGATTCTTCCTGGCCGCTCTCCGCCTGACTGCTGCTCTCCTGGCTCTGTGCAGCCGTAGTCTCCTGTGATGTGCTGCTGGTGGAGCAGGCGGTCATCCCCGCCGCCATACATGCGCAAAGCCCTAAGGCCAAAATTCTTCTTTTCACTCTTGTTTCCTCCTGTTCTCTCCGAATTATAAAGCTCAGTATCTTTGCCAATGGAATGATTGTACAACGGAAACTTTGTTATAAATATCACAGTGTGGTCATTTTTTTGTAAATTTCTCGTAAATCCATCTTGGCCGCCTCAAATGATTCATGACACTTAGGAGTTTCTGGCAATGTTTCCAGTATTGACAGAGGAGATTAAATGAGATACGATATGTAGTGCGCATTTTGCAACATAATACTATATGAAGTAATTATTTGGAAATTGGAGGATTACAGCATGAACGTTCGCAAACGAAGCGGCAAAGTGGTTCCCTTTAACGCGGAATTCATTTCACGGGCTATATCTCTGGCCTCTGCCGCAGCAGGAGAGCATGACGAGGAGGAAATCGCAAGTATCACTCAGGCAGTAACAGAAAAGCTGCAGGCCCTCAAGGAGGAAATCTGGGACATAGAAACAATCCAGGACACGGTGGAGGAGACCCTTTTTGAGAAAAAGCACTACCAAACCGCCAAGGCCTACATCCGCTATCGCCTGGAAAAGGAAAAAGAAAGAGCCAGTGCCGACTGGAAGGAAGGTATTTTAAGCCAGGAATTTTTAAGTCCCTACAAGCACTCCCCCAATCCGATGGATCAGCTGGGAGCCTTTGTATATACCCGTACCTATTCCCGCTTCCTGCCCCGTCTGGGCCGCCGGGAATTCTGGTGGGAAACCGTCTGCCGGGCAGTGGAATACAACTGCTCCCTGGCTCCTACTTCCAGGGAGGAGGCGGAGAAGCTCTACGACAATATCTACCATATGCGTCAGTTTCTCTCCGGCCGTACCCTGTGGGTGGGCGGGACTCCGGTAGCGGATCAGTATCCCATGGCCAACTACAACTGCGCTTTCACGGTTATTGACAACTTTTCCGCCTATCACGATCTCTTCTACCTGTTGATGGTGGGAAGCGGCGTAGGCGTCCGGGTATTAAAATCCGATGCCGAGAAGCTTCCGCCGGTGCGCACGGATTTGGAAATCCTCCATAAATCCTACGCTCCCCTTGCCCCTAGGGACCGCCTGGAATACACGGATTTGACCTTCTCCCGTGACACTGCCACCCTTGCCATCGGTGATTCCAAGGAGGGATGGGCTCAGGCCCTGACCCACTACTTTGACATCATCACCAACCGGGAGTACAGAGGGCTCCGCCGTCTGGTAGTGATTTACGACTCCATCCGTCCCAAGGGGGAGCGGCTGAAAACCTTCGGCGGCACCGCCAGCGGCTTCGGCTCCATGATGGCCATGATTGATAAAATCCATAAGGTCATCGCCGCCGCAGGCTCCCGTTCCGGCACCCAGTGGGTGTCCTTAAAGCCCATCGACCTTCTGGACATTGCCAATATCATCGGGGAGAACGTAGTTTCCGGCGGTGTGCGCCGGACTTCGGAAATCGGGCTCATCGACGCCGACGATGAAACCTGTATCCAGGCCAAGAGCCACCTGTACCGCCAGGTAAACGGCCGCTGGGAGATTGACAAGACCATCGCCCACCGCCAGATGAGCAACAACTCCATTTTCTACAGGGAAAAGCCCACCAGAGAAAAGCTTCACTGGCATCTGCAGCAGATGCGCTACTCCGGCGAGCCCGGATGGATCAATGAAATCGCCGGCACAAAGCGCCGTCCGAACTTCAACGGCTGCAACCCCTGCGGTGAGATTCTCCTGGACAGCCACGGGCTCTGCAACCTGACCACCTTAAATGTGATGGGATTCGTGTCCGAGGACGGCAAGCTGGACCGGAAGGCCCTTCTGGAGGCCCAGCGCCTTTCCGCCAGGGCCGGATACCGCATGACCTGCCGTCAGCTGGAGATGTTCTCCTGGAACACGGTGCAGCAGCGTGACCGCCTGTTGGGATGCTCCCTCACCGGATGGCAGGATATGGTCAACGCTACCGGCATGACCAGGGACGAACAGATTGGCCTTCTGGAGGAACTTCGGGAAACCGCCCACAAGGCAGCCAAAGACATCGCCCTGCGCTTAGGCGGAAATGTTCCCCTGCTGGTTACCACCATCAAACCCGAGGGAACCCTCTCCCTCCTGCCCACGGTATCCAGTGGAGTCCACTACTCCCACTCTCCCTACTACATCCGCCGCATCCGCATCACCGCCGCCGACCCCTTATGCCGGGTCTGCGAGGATTTGGGATACCCGGTGCTTCCGGAAGTGGGACAGGACCCTCAGGACCCCACCACCAAAGTGGTGGAATTCCCCGTTCAGGCTCCCTCCGGCCGTGTAAAAGCCGATGTGTCCGCTATTGAACAGCTGGAAAATTATAAGATGTTCATGGAGCATTATGTGGATCACAACTGTTCCATCACCGTCCATGTGCGGGACAATGAGTGGGACGAGGTGGAGCAGTGGGTATGGGACAACTGGGACGATGTGGTCGCCCTGTCCTTCTTGAGCTACGACGACAGCTTCTACGAGCTGATGCCCTACGAGGCCATCGACCAGGCGGAGTATGAGCGCCGCAAAGCGGCCATGAAGCCTTTCAATCCTTCTCTGCTGTCCCGGTACGAGCGTGAAGAGACGGAGCTGGATTTGGGAGACCCGGAATGCGCAGGAGGAGCCTGCCCGATCCGGTAAGTTTTTCCATATATGCAAAAAATCCGGAGCTGCCAATTGAAAGGGCTCCGGATTTTTTCATATTATACCATTTATACTATCATTTTTTCGCCTGCTTCATAACGGTCTGCCACTGAGCGGCGCTCAGCTGTGCGCATTTTTGGACCATCTCCGGAGCCGCGCCTTCTCTCAGCATGCGGACCGCCATCTCCACGCACCCTTCCGTACGTCCTTCTTTCCGTTCTTTCTTCAGAGCTCTCTGAAAAGCTTCACACATATTGATGCTCTCCTTCCCTTTCCGAGTCGCCTTTTCCAGTTCCTTCTCCAACGCCTTCGTGGTTCCTGTGATAGCAGCTGCTGTGCATGCCGTCATCACTCCCACAGACTGCAGAGTTTCCGGCATATTACTGCCTGCATTTTGATACAATTCGTGAACCGCCTGAAACAGCTGAAAAACATCCCTGTTCTCAAAGGGGTATTCTGCCATCTCGTTTACACAGAGCAGACGGGCCGTAATTTTGAAAATACGGCTCGTTCCTTTCTTCTGTTCCAAACTCCATCATATCCTCAAGGCAGCGAGGGCCGTCCCATTTGCTTTCTCCCCAATAAATAACAAGCGTATAGCAGGGAACCAGGCGGTCCTCTTTCTTCATGCCCGATAAAAATTCATCCGCAGTTTTAAAAGTCTTATCTCTTCGGTTTTTCCGAATCATCTCCTCCGCCCTGCGCAGATAGGAAAGCGAATCATAAATCATCGTCCTTAGCGGCATGGCATAGTGAATATGCTGCTGATTTTCGATTCCCTCGAACCTGTTTCTCCGGCTCATTTCTCATAGGCAGACTTTTCCTTTCATCATACAGTATTTTTTGTTTTCTGTAAATCTTTTGCTTTGGAATGGTTACGAAAATAACAGACTCGTAAATAGAACCCAAAAAGATGAACAGACGCCTTTCGGCTAAGAATATTTGGAAGTGATATTGAACTTCATGTGTTTATCATTATACTATAAGCGCTCGGACTCCGCAATCTGGATTTTCATAAAATCCTAACCCTACCTAATCCTATATCCTGACCACGCAGATGCAAACAGGAGGTCGTCCGAACCGACAGCCTCCCATTTGCTAAAATTGTATTTCAACCATCCGTCATCAGATATGATTCGCCACCTCAAAAGCGTCCCAAATCCCAT
>ENA-OWOC01000057-OWOC01000057.1-gut-metagenome-genome-assembly--contig:-NODE-57-length-67980-cov-31.059408_pt1 | contig 67980 bp, 49 predicted proteins | sample MGYA00248245_ERZ651791 | MGnify/ENA primary metagenome ERZ651791 (study PRJEB26908, sample SAMEA4031703) | gut metagenome | biome: gut; feature: normal infant; material: stool | place: China | collected 2015...
TGTGGGTCTACGTCCGTGATGACCGTAACGCCGGTTCACAGATGCCCCCGGCGGTCTGGTTCGCGTACAGTCCGGACAGGAAAGGCATACATCCACAGAATCACCTGGCCGGTTACAGCGGAGTGCTTCAGGCCGATGCTTACGGTGGTTACCGGGCGTTGTACGAATCCGGCAGAATAACGGAAGCCGCGTGTATGGCCCATGCCCGGAGAAAAATCCACGATGTGCATGCAAGAGCGCCGACTGCTATCACCACAGAAGCCCTGCAACGTATCGGTGAACTGTATGCCATCGAGGCTGAGGGCCGGGGATGTTCAGCAGAGCAGCGTCTGGCGACAAGAAAAGCCAGAGCTGCGCCACTGATGCAGTCACTGTATGACTGGATACAGCAACAGATGAAAACACTGTCGCGTCACTCAGATACGGCAAAAGCGTTCGCATACCTGCTGAAACAGTGGGATAGCCTGAACGTATACTGCAGTAATGGCTGGGTGGAAATCGACAACAACATCGCAGAGAACGCCTTACGGGGTGTGGCCGTAGGCAGGAAAAACTGGTTGTTCGCGGGTTCCGACAGCGGTGGCGAACATGCGGCGGTGTTGTACTCGCTGATCGGCACATGCCGTCTGAACAATGTAGAGCCAGAAAAATGGCTGCGTTACGTTATTGAGCATATCCAGGACTGGCCGGCAAACCGGGTACGCGATCTGTTGCCCTGGAAAGTTGATCTGACCTCTCAGTAAATATCAATACGATTCTGGCGAGCCGCTTACCTTTCATTTCACGGATAAGTGTCTGTAATAACGCCGGCGTCAGTTCACCTTTCAGCCTGAGGGTTCCGGCCGGCAGAACCAGCTCACAGCACAGACTGTCGGGCGGTGTATTTATCTGTTCAGGTATCTGCACTGGTGCCGGGATTTTATTATCCGGCTCCGGAGTTAACGTCACGGGAAGTAGCGATGGTTCATGTTCGCCGGGCGGCTGCAGGCCGCCGTTACGCCAGAGATGCCGCCAGTTAAAGAGCAGGTTATCGTTGATTCCGTTCTCACGAGCTATTTGTGCGACACAGGCACCGGGTAAAAGAGTTTGCTGAACAAGTCTCCATTTAAACTCCGGTGAAAATCGGTTCCGGCGGGGTTTCTCTGCTTTCACTGGCTGAGCCACAGTCGGGGTTGAAGGATATCGCCCCGGGAAAAGAGCCCGGGCCAGTTGCCCGCAGGAATATTCACCAGAAAGAGGCCAGTCAGTGAATACCTGGTGAAATCGCCTCACCAGAGAAAAAATGGCGGTTTTGCTGACACCGGTCTGCGCAGAAATGCGCGGGTACGACAGTGACTCGTCAAATCTCAGCTGTAGCACACGCAGGATCAATTCCGGATTATCTGCCAGTACCGCCTTTCGTGCATTCATCTTAAATGTCCTTTTACTGCGAAAATGGACATTAGTATCGGAAACAGGAAAGGGAGGCGAAAGACGGTTTAAATGAGACGCTTACTATGAATCCCCATATATTGCCAATTATACAGTAAATGATTATCATTATCATCTACTGTGTGCAACTGATGGTCTGAAATAGCGCTTTTAGGAGACAAGATGCAGTCAGCTAGTAAATTAATCTACCGCGGGAAGTTGCTTGGCAGTTTACCCACTGTGGGCGAGATTCATAAAGAAATCGCAGTATCGGAAGAAACCGTAACATGGATCTCTCTGCAACGAGATATTATAGCGAATATTTTGCTGGGAAAAGATCCTCGCTTACTTGTGATTGTTGGTCCATGCTCAATCCATGACGTTCAGGCCGCAGTTGATTATGCGAAGCGATTGTTCGTATTACAGAATAAGTACTTATCGAAAATGTACATTGTAATGCGCACTTATTTTGAGAAACCTCGAACCCGTAAAGGCTGGAAGGGAATAATGCACGATCCTGATCTAAATGGAAGTTATGATGTTGAGAAAGGGATACGATATGCTCGCCAGTGTTTGTCTTCAATCACAACGATGCGTGTCGCAACCGCTACAGAATTCCTCGATCCTTTTCTTACTCCCTATATTGCTGATTTAATATGTTGGGGTGCTATTGGTGCCAGAACCACTGAATCACAAACGCATCGTCAACTTGCGTCTGGTTTACATTGTCCAGTTGGATTTAAAAACAGTACTGATGGAAATATTAACTTAGCTATTGACGCTATTATTGCAGCCCGTGAACAACATATTGTATATATGACATCTTTAACAAATAGTATATCTACACTATTAACCGATGGCAATCCACATGGACATCTAATATTACGTGGAGGTAGAGAACCTAACTATGGTTTGTCTGATATAACTAAGGCAGTGAAATTAATGCATGATGAGGGCATTAACCATCGTCTGATAATTGATTGTAGCCATGGTAATAGCGGTAAAGTGGCTAAACGGCAAATTTCCGTTGCACGTCAAGTTATAGATAATCGGAAAAAAATACCAGGATATGTAGCTGGCATTATGGTGGAAAGCTTTTTACAAGATGGAAAACAATCCGATAGTTTTCCGCTAGAGTATGGTCAGTCTGTTACTGATGAATGCATATCATGGCAACAGACAGAACAATTATTATCAACTCTGGCAGCACAGCTTTAACTTCAACTATTGCACATATATTGCTTTTAAAGGGGGAAAAATGAAATTACTTAGTTTAAGACACTCAATTAGTGTTATCAGAGAAGCAGATATTTTATCTCTACAGTTTATGATTATATAAAGCGCTATCGTAGCCGCGTATTTAATGGTCTTAAAATATAAAACAATTGGTTACTATCTATGGCAAGCTCCTGAATTATGTGTGTGAACCAGGAGTTTCTCAGGAATTTCCTCACAATGTGGCACTATCACTGTCACCTTTTTCTCCTTGGAAACCTCCAGGGATGCCCCAAAGTTTCGGTCAGTTTTTAGATAGGTAGCATTCCTCATTAATAATGAGGACACCGAGGGTAGAATCTTAACTCCGTGTTAATAGAATAAAAAACAATCATCAGAACTGAGTAGGGAAAGCGAATCATGATGTATGAAGTTTCACACACAATGTGAATCAAAAACGCTCGTAGATAATCCGATAGTGCTGCCTGATACGCTGAAAGAAATTGTTCGCAGGAAGATCTGATTATGCTGATTCGTCGACCACAGGCCCTTATATACATAAGCAGCGCCCGCGCCTGAAATGCAGGTCAGAAACAATGTGAACACTATCCGTGAGAAATTGTGACAAAATTCCCGATGATCGACAAGTGCAATGAAATAAAAAACATATGTTATATATCAATTTGATATTTATGAAAAATCAATATATTTATCTTGTGAGGGATTGCTTTTTTTTTTGCTAAATGATATTAATTATCATTCTTATATAAAAACAATAATGGCAGTAAAAAATATCTGGCAAGGATGTGAGCTTAACGATCAAACATTTTAAGTTAGGCATTTATTAGGGAATAGGTATGAGAATTAACAAAATCCTCTGGTCGCTAACTGTGCTCCTGGTTGGGTTGAATAGCCAGGTATCAGTAGCCAAATCCTCCGACGATGATAATGACGAGACTCTGGTGGTGGAAGCCACCGCTGAGCAGGTATTAAAACAGCAGCCGGGCGTGTCGGTTATTACCAGCGAGGATATTAAAAAGACCCCTCCGGTAAACGACCTTTCAGATATTATTCGTAAAATGCCTGGCGTCAATCTTACCGGCAATAGCGCCTCGGGCACACGCGGTAACAACCGACAGATCGATATTCGTGGTATGGGGCCGGAAAACACCTTAATTTTAATTGATGGTGTACCGGTGACGTCACGTAACTCCGTGCGTTATAGCTGGCGTGGAGAGCGTGATACCCGCGGTGACACCAACTGGGTGCCACCGGAACAGGTTGAGCGTATTGAAGTGATCCGCGGCCCTGCGGCGGCGCGCTACGGTTCGGGGGCAGCCGGGGGGGTGGTGAACATCATTACCAAACGTCCCACCAACGACTGGCACGGTTCGCTGTCGTTATACACCAATCAGCCGGAAAGTAGCGATGAGGGCGCTACGCGTCGCGCCAATTTCAGCCTTAGTGGGCCTCTGGCTGGTAATGCTCTTACCACGCGTTTGTATGGTAACCTGAATAAAACGGATGCTGACAGTTGGGATATTAATTCTCCGGTCGGTACGAAAAACGCAGCCGGGCATGAAGGGGTACGTAACAAAGATATTAACGGCGTTGTCTCGTGGAAATTAAATCCGCAGCAGATTCTCGATTTCGAAGCCGGATATAGCCGCCAGGGGAATATCTATGCGGGCGATACGCAAAACAGTTCTTCCAGTGCAGTTACCGAAAGCCTGGCAAAATCCGGCAAAGAGACGAACCGCCTGTACCGACAGAATTATGGCATTACGCATAATGGTATCTGGGACTGGGGACAAAGTCGCTTTGGTGTTTATTACGAGAAAACCAATAATACCCGCATGAATGAAGGATTATCCGGCGGTGGTGAAGGGCGTATTTTAGCGGGTGAAAAGTTTACGACCAATCGCCTGAGTTCCTGGCGAACCAGCGGCGAGCTTAATATTCCTTTGAATGTGATGGTTGATCAAACGCTGACCGTTGGTGCAGAGTGGAACCGCGATAAGCTCGATGATCCTTCCTCTACCAGCCTGACGGTGAATGACAGTGATATCAGCGGTATTTCTGGCTCTGCTGCGGATCGCAGCAGTAAAAATCATTCTCAAATCAGTGCGCTGTATATTGAAGATAACATTGAGCCGGTTCCTGGCACGAATATTATTCCCGGCCTGCGCTTTGATTATCTCAGCGACTCCGGCGGGAACTTCAGCCCCAGTCTGAATCTTTCGCAGGAATTGGGCGATTATTTCAAAGTCAAAGCAGGGGTTGCCCGAACCTTTAAAGCCCCAAACCTGTATCAATCCAGTGAAGGCTATCTGCTCTACTCGAAAGGCAATGGCTGTCCAAAAGATATTACATCAGGCGGGTGCTACCTGATCGGTAATAAAGATCTCGATCCGGAAATCAGCGTCAATAAAGAAATTGGGCTGGAGTTCACCTGGGAAGATTACCACGCAAGTGTGACCTACTTCCGCAATGATTACCAGAATAAGATCGTGGCCGGGGATAACGTTATCGGGCAAACCGCTTCAGGCGCATATATCCTCAAGTGGCAGAATGGCGGGAAAGCTCTGGTGGACGGTATCGAAGCCAGTATGTCTTTCCCACTGGTGAAAGATCGTCTGAACTGGAATACCAATGCCACATGGATGATCACTTCGGAGCAAAAAGACACCGGTAATCCTCTGTCGGTCATCCCGAAATATACTATCAATAACTCGCTTAACTGGACCATCACCCAGGCGTTTTCTGCCAGCGTCAACTGGACGTTATATGGCAGACAAAAACCGCGTACTCATGCGGAAACCCGCAGTGAAGATACTGGCGGTCTGTCAGGTAAAGAGCTGGGCGCTTATTCACTGGTGGGGACGAACTTCAATTACGATATTAATAAGAATCTGCGTCTTAATGTCGGCGTCAGTAATATCCTCAATAAACAGATCTTCCGATCTTCTGAAGGGGCGAATACCTATAACGAGCCAGGCCGGGCTTACTATGCCGGAGTTACCGCATCATTCTGATCGTAGTGTTTCAGGCGTACTGCCCGCGTAAAAGCGGGCAGTGTTTAGTGGCTTAACTCATGACAACCTGCTGTGTAATTTGCGTTTTCACCACTGATATCTAACAGTGCCTGGCGAAAGGAGGCATTGAACATCGGCCCGTGTCCTAGGTTGGGGAAATCCCAAAATACGGCATTGACGCCTTTATCTTTCAGTATAGTGAGGGTGGTATGAATTTTCGACAGCACCCCGACAGCATGCGTTTCCCGGTTATCACCCTGTGTCGCCGAGCCTTCCATTATCGCCAGGTGTTTGGCGCAGAATTGCAGAGGCTCAACCGCCGTAACGCGGCTTAGCAAAGCATCATAACCTCTGCCCAACGACGGGCTGGCGCTGTAGTACGACCGGAAGTAAGAGGAGGACAGCCAGGAATCCAGCACGAAGAGGCCGCCGTAGGAGTGCCCCCATAAGCCGCGGCGTTGCCGATCGATATTCAGTCCCTGTTCCACTTTTGGGGCAATACGCGTTTCCAGTAACTGGCGGAAGTTGTTGCTGCCACCACTCTTACGGCTAAAACGCCCTGAGTGGAGATCTGTTTTTCTGCTTTCTGCTGCTGGCGTATAGTCGTAAGCCCTGCTGTTGAGATCGAAAGGGAGGTTGGTCTGATACCCGACAGCCACGATCACTGGCGGTGTTTTTTCTGACAATTGTTTGAGCAGTTCGTCATCCAGGCGATCCATAACTGCGTTACCGTCAAGCATATATAAAATCGGGTAACCCGATGCCGGTGCGGTTGTATTCGGCACGGCCGTCCATACCCGATAATGGCGTGTGCCATCGACAGAGTCGAAAGAGGTGACGCTGAAATGGTAAAACACGGAGCCTTTATCGGCTATATTCGGCCCCAGTGGCCGCATATCCGGCTTCGCATAAACTTGCGCACTACAGATAAGGGTGAGGCAAGAAAGATGAAAGAAAATCGCTTTATGCGGGCGTGTTGAGCGATACTCGCGGGCATACATCTGATGATTATTCCTTTTCCGCAGGTGACTATTTGATTTATTCAGGAAGTCTGTACCGTTTCCTGAAAGTGTTTGTGGGTCAACTCAACCCTGTAGTAAACCAATCCCGTCAATCAGTGCACCGCGCCACCATGCGTAATCGTGACCACCGGTGTAGATTGCGCAATGGCTTTCGACGCCAGCGGTAATCAGCCGCTGGTGAAGCTGCTGAACGTGAGGCACTGTCGAACCTTCCAGCGATCCCACGCACAGGCTGATACGTACGCCCTGCGGTGGGGCAGAAAGCAGATGCTCACTCACCCATGAGGTATCGGTTTCGCTGAACAAGCCTGGTCGACTGGTTCTTTCTGGCGTCCACCACATTGAAGGAGAGTGGCTGAGCACCAGACCGAACGTTTCCGGTGCGTAACGAGCCCCCATTAGCGCACTGATCCCGCCGAGGCTCTGCCCGGCCAGCACTGTGCGCGAACGGTCTGCCCACTGACGCTGCGGTTGTTCAGCGCGAATCATCGGCAGCAGATGTCCGGCGATATCCTTTATCAGTTTGCTGCGCCCGCCGAGTATCTCAGTGCGTTCATGTTCATTAATGTTGTCAATGCCCAGTACAGCCACGGGCACGATGCGCCCATTATTTATGGCGGCGTCAATTGCCGCGCATACGCCAAGGTGATCAAACCAGGTTTCACCATCGGGCAGCACGACCAGCCCGAGGGGCTGAGAAATATCAACATCCGGAATATAGAGCCGAACCTGGCGAGATTTCCCGGCGATAATGCGCATGGAGGTAAGCAGTTGTCCGGTGTGGAAGCCGCCGTTCCATTCCGACAGGGCGGGAGCTTTATCAAGTGTCAGCACTGATTCCTTTGCGTTTCCCCGAACGTTGATCTCCGGCATTTTGTTTAGCGGATCGGCCTTTCCGGCAAGGGTGGCAAAACGGCCTCCGGACAGTGCAATCGTCTCAGCCGTAGTGCCGGGGGGGATTTCCAGCAGCGAATAGGAGCCGCAGTAACTTGCGGGTAAACGCAGTGTCAGTGTCCAGATATCCGTTTCGGGAAGGGCGCTCATCATTCCTTTTTCTACGTGCTCTTTATCCGTCACCCGGTTCAGACGCAGATAAACGCCCTGCAGAGGATGTCGGGCGCGCCACAGAAAGGTCACTTCTCGCTCATCTTCCGCTCCTTCGACTGGCGTCACAAGAGGAACATTCAGCGACTCAGCTTCGCGCCAGAAGTCAGTAAGGTTAGCAATGTGGCCCGCTGCCAGTTGGTTGCGCAGGCTGGCGATAGCAGAGGGATGTTGTTGCATGTTCAGCATTCATACTCTTTAAAAATTAAGGATGTCAGTATAAATAATTAAAGCGGCTATTCACGGTACCGCCGCTTCTGACTGTGTTTTTAATACATTACGTGTCCAGTAACTATCCCGGGGTTTCCTCCTTCATGTTGTGCTGGCGATGGAGCGCAGTACTGCTGACGCTGTCATGCCATAAGCGGGTATAGAGGCCGCCCGCAGATAACAGCTGTTCGTGGGTTCCGTATTCCGCAAGTAACCCCTTATCAATAACGGCAATCAGATCGCAGCGTTGCGCGGTGGTCAGACGATGTGCAACAATCAGCGCCGAGTGCTTCCCGGCATGCACGACATCTGTTAACGATGACATCAGTCGTTCTTCGGATGTGCGATCCAGACATGACGTGGCTTCGTCGAGCAGCAGGATGTGGGCATTCGCCAGTTGCGCGCGGGCCAGCGCAATCAACTGGCGCTGACCTGCGGGCAGATCGGCTCCGCCGTTATTCACCGGTGTCCGGAATCCCTGCGGCAGATTGCACACCATCTCATACAGCCCTGCCCGCTGTGAGGCAATTTCAACGTCTTCATTGGTGGCGGATGGCCGTGAATAACGAATGTTTTCTGCAATATCACTACTAAACAGTGCTACATCCTGATCGACAAGCCCAATCTGGCGACGATACTCAGTGAGCGAGGCATCATCGAGCATTTGCACACCGATTCTGATGTTGCCGTGCGTGGGGAAATACAACCCGGCAATCAGCTTAATCAGCGTCGACTTACCCGCACCGCTGCGACCGACGACCGCGACAACCATTCCCTCTGGGATCGTCAGGGTAAGTTTGTTCAGAGCTGGCTCGTGACTGTCGGGATAACTGAACGTGACCTCATCAAGATGCAGTGCACCGGTGACAGGGAGGACCGAAGAGGACCCGAGGTTCTCAGTGCCTTCTGTCGCCAGTAGTTCATCAATATGTTTGCCGCTGGCTGTCGCCTGCTGCCAGGCGTCGACAATCCCTGATAACTGCTGCACTGGCCCATAGAATTGCCCCAGCAACAGGAAGAAAGCCGCCAGTACCCCGGCAGTCATTTCTCCAGCGGCGACCTGCGAAGCTCCCACTAACAGAACAGCGGCATAGGAGGCCTCGGTGCAGAATGTCAGGAACGGAAAATAGACTGCAAGGTATTTTTGTGCTCGCACACGGGTTGCGCGGAAACGCTCCGATAACGCGCGCAGCCGGGCGCCCTCCAGTTCCTGCTGACCATGCGATTGCACGACACGCAGGCCAGAGACTTTTTCCTGCAGGGTGCTGTTGACTTTGCCTATTTCCAGCCGTGCCTGTGCATAAGCAGGGGTACTGAGGCGGCGATAAATCATGGTTGCCAGTGCGGCCACTGGCACTGCGCTTAATGCCGTCAGCGCCAGGAACGGGTCGAGCCAGAACATGGTGGCGGCGATTGCGAACATCGTCACCAGACTGGTGGCCGCACCGGCAAGGCCGTTTTGCAGAAAGCGGGCGAGAGAGTCCACATCAACGGTCATGCGGGTAAGACGCGAATCGGCATGCTTTTCATGCCAGGGGAGTCCAAGACGCAGCATATGGCCGAAGCTGCGCAAGCGCACCGAATGCTGAACTGATTCCGCCGCTCTGGCGGCGAAGACCGTCTGCAGAGAATAACTGCACCAGCCCACAATGACCAGGCACAGGGCGAGCAGGGCACAGAGGCCGATGATCGACATATCGCCTGCGGCGACACCGGAGTCAATGCCGTGCTGCAACAGTATCAGTACCCCTACGCCTGCCGCAGAATCGAGTGCGATCAGCAGAGCGGCGATGACGAACATCCACGCCACAGGCTTCAGTAGTGACGTGACTTTGCGACCTTTACCGGCCAGCGCCTGCTGTACTGCATTTTCCGGTACGCGGGTCATACGGGCGACAAAACCTTTATCCCCCGTATCCGTTACATCGTCTTGTGTCGCTGGTTCAGCCGGCCACAATTCGTTGTGGCTATTGTGGGACGTGGCCAGAAAATCGCTGTCGCCGGTCATCAGTGCGCGGAACGCCGGACAGCGCGCTTCAAGTTCTGCCGGGGTTCCGGTATCCACCATACGGCCCTTATCCAGCACCACAACCCGGCTGGCTAGCTGAAGTGTTGAACGCCGTCGGGCAATCACCAGCAGCATATGCCCTTCGTCAGCATAGCGACCCAGCGCGGTATTAATCTCCGCTTCCGTAACAGCATCAACCGCTGAGGTGGTATCATCCAGGATTAACACGTCCGGTGCAGTAATGAGCGCCCGCGCCAGCGCTATTCGCTGCCTCTGCCCGCCGGAAAGATTCGTACCCCGTTCGGTTAACAGGCTATCGAAGCCTTTCGGCAGGGCGTTGATAAAATCGCTGGCTCCTGCAGCAGCTGCCGCACGGCGAATGTCGTCCGCCGTTGCCTGAGGGTGGCCATAGGCGATATTTTCCGCCACCGTACCGGCAAACAGAAAAGCATCTTCAAATACGATGCCTACCCGGCGACGAAGCGCCTCCAGTCTGATATCGCGAAGATTTTGTCGGCCTTCGCTGGTGTTGAGCCATATCTTTCCGGAGCAGGGATCATAAAAACGCGCCAGCAGCATCAACAGGGTCGATTTTCCTGAACCCGATGCGCCCACCACCGCCACGGTTTCACCGGCGCGCAGGGAAAAGGAGATATTGCTGAGGATATGTCTGTCGCCATGGTGGTAGTCAAAGCTCATATTCTCCAGTTCCAGTCCGACAACCTGACTGTTAATCGACTCCGTCCCGTCCTCCATCTGTGAACGGGTGTCGATCAGTGCAAACACCCGCTCCACGGACGCCTGAGTGCGCTGTGCGATAACCAGAAACGATGCCAGTACGCGGGTTGGCCCGGTCAGCATCGCGAGGAAGCTGGCGAATGCAACGAAGGTACCGAGATCGATCCGCCCGTGCATGACCGACCACCCGCCGTAGCACAGCAGGACGATTTGCCCGAGCACCGGTAGCGCCAGCATGGTGGCCCCAGGCATCGCCTGCGAGATAACCGCACCGATGCGTACACGCACAATCTGCCGCGACTGCCTATCGAGCCAGTGCGTTTCACGCATCTCTGCCACACAGGATTTTACCACTGAGATCTGTGCCAGCACCTCGCGTATATGTTCGGTGAGATTCGCCAGTTGGTCCGAGGCCAGCCCGGTTTGCGCGAAGACCCTACGACGCGCACGAAGCGCGGTGATCGCCAGGCATACCAGTACGCACACGACGATAAGCGTCATGGCAGGGGACATCCACAGCATCACGGCAATGCCGGCAATGTAATAAGTGAACACTGCCAGCGGCACCGGGCACATCTGCAGCAGGGTATGCACCTGCTGCAGATCGCTGTTGGTCCGTGAAATCACCTGCCCGGTGCGCAGCGCATCCTGGCCTGCGCCGTCAAGTTTCTGAATACTGTCGAATACCCGTCCTCTGAGGGTATGCTGCACCCAGAGTGAGAGCATCCCGGCATAACCACGGCGCACATAGTTACCGATGAAATCAAAAAAAGCGATCAACAGTAACCCGCAGGCCAGCCACGGCAGGCGGGCCGGATTGCCCGCCAGTGCGTCATTCACAGCCTGTCTTGTCAGCAGTGGCGTCAGCGCAGCCAGCAAAATAGTCGATACTGACGCTACCACCACGATGACACTAAGTTTCTTACGTTCCCAGCACACGCGCGCTAGGCGAACTATCCATGACTGAGCCGGTGTGGGAGTGTGATTCGCAGGCATTAAGCCTCCTCCGTCTGTAAAATACGATCCACTGGCCGGATCGTTCCGCAAAAAAGCCAGCACGCTCCGGTCCCGCATTGTTATGGATGCATGACTCCTGGATGGGTGCTGGCATATGATTATCATGAAGGTGTAGTGGTTACCTTTTCTGTACCATTGTGATCAGGCTTTTCGCCACTTCACCTGGGCAGGGTTGCGCCGCCATTTCCGCTGCTACCTCTTCAGAGGCTTTGCGAAGTGAGCGATTGTTGAGGAAAGCATTGATCATGTTACTCGACAGGCCGACGTCGCCAGGGATAATCCCGCAGCCGCGTTCGGCAACAACGCGGGCATTTACCGGGCGATCGGCTCCCTGGCCGAAGACGATTTGTGGAATACCAGCGTGTAGCGCTGTCAGGGTATTGCCTGCTCCGCCATGATGAATGAAACCATCTGCGCCGTTGAGGAAGACACCCATGGGTATCCAGTCAACCAGGCGAACATTTGACGGCAGCGAGCGCAAATCGGACCGCGCATTGGCTGAAATATGCAGGATGATCTCGGCATCGACCTCACTGGCAGAATCCATAACCCAGGCGATTAGATCAAGGCCGTCAACCATCGGTTTGACAGTGCCGAGACTCACCAGCAGACGTTTACGCTCGGGCCTTCTCTCCCACCATGGTTCCCACACCGCGCCACCGTTATACGGGACGTACTGCATCGGAATAATGGGTTCACCGTCGTTTTCCAGAATGCTCATACTCGGCGGTGTTACGTCGATCCAGGCCATATCACGTGGTGTGGCCCCCACATTGTGGCGACGATAGGCGTCCGTGAGCGAACGCGTTACACCCTTGATATGCCAGGGGGTATGGCCGAAGCCTACGGTTTGCATCACGACCGGTATATCATATTTGGCGGCAATCAGCGGCCCGATGACTCCGAGCGGAGGGTAGATGATGAGGTCAGGCCGCCAGTGTCCGGCAAACTCCACCAGATGGTCGGCCATTTCTTCGCTGAAGAATGAGAAGTTGCCCATTTGGGTTCCGATATTACTTTTTTTCCGCTGTGCCTCATGGTGGCGGTAACCAGCTTCGGAATCCAGACCGGGTGCGGCGTCAAACACCACCAACCCGGCCTCTGCCGCTTTTTGTGCGAATTGTCCTCCACTGGCGATCAGCACTTCATGACCGTTAACGCGAAATGCCTGCGCCAGAGACAGCACAGGATACAACAGCCCATAGAGAGGCGGGCCTACAAACAAAATACGCATGAGAAAATCCCTCTCCGCTTGACGATCTAAATCAGGCAGTCGACGCACTCATATGCCAGCAGCAGGACACGACTTTTCGTTAAACCTGCTTTACCAGATGCTGCGCCATTTGTGCTTCACCAGCGTTATGGACAGCTCAGTCAGAGACTTTTCCGTGACATACACAGGTGAACAGGGAACTCCGTATCCCCACTTCCATTAACGCTTACGCGCCATTGTCCTGTTGAACAGCCCAAATGGCGTCGGACAGCTACGCCGGGATGTTCTGACGCATTTGTGCAGTGTTAGACCGAACAACGAATCTGGAAAGAACCGTGATTTCTTAGACACACGATGCATCATCCTGATAGTCTCGCCTTCGCTGGTCTGTAAGTAAAAACGCCGTTGTACAGGCGATGTTTGTTCCCTTTCAGCCTTACCAGAAACAACACAGACACAAATACTAATGATAATAATTACCAATATCATTTAACTATTGCAACGGTAATTAAAACTTAATAAAAAGGGAAGCTCCCAGAGGGCTATCTGGGGATATTTAAATTGAAACCTACGCTGCTACAGACCGTGGAGAATATCTTGCAAACGCTGAGCATGCTGTTCCAACTCACCGGAAGGCTGATAGACGTTAAGGCATTGGTGAGCGGTTCTGCCGTCGCCAAAAATGTATAGAGAACTCCGACCAGCAGCGTTTCATCCTCTGTCTATAGCGCAAGCGTGTCGAGAACTACTGCTGATATTACGCTGTTGGCGAATAATCCGATTTTTGCTCCTGACCAGGTGAGTTTTTTCGGCTTTTCGCTGCCAGTGTCAGGCTTTCACGTCATCATTTTGGATACGTTATTTCACTAAATGGTCATTGTTAGGGAAAAGAGAATGTGTGACTAGGTCGTTTAGCGTTGCTTTCCATCACACTCTAGCCAATTCACAACTATGGGCGGTTCTCGACGATTCCAGGTCAGGTTGACGGGACGCTAGTGGTTTCAAAGCTTGGTCAACAGATAACGATTGAAAAAGTCATGATCTTACTGAAGTTGTGCGGATAGTGAGTAATGCCGCGAGACGAACTGGCCGGGAGATTGATGGAACTTTAAAAATTATCTCTTAACGCATTTACGAATGCAAAAAGTCTATTTTTTGGTTAGCGGAGAATTTGTTAAAAGAATCCAGCATAGTGAATCCCCCTGCGCGGCTGTCTCTTGATCAGATCTCCTGATAAAGAGACTTCATCACCAGCCTCAACCATATCCTGAAGTCTGAACCAGCCATCCCACATATCTACCCAACCGGGGCGGCCTGTGCGTTTGCTGTGTATGGGTCCACCACATATTGCAATTTTTGTTCTCTTTTAAAATATATTCCACGGGCGTCGTTAGTGCGAGCGCCTTGTGGAGTCTTTTGCTGTTATACAGCGCCAGATATTCCGCCAGTTTCAGGTTAAACAACGCCAGATTCTCAAAGAGTAAAATTTCATTAAATTCAATGAATTGCTCTCTTAATGCCCGGTTAAAACGTTCACAGATAGCGTTCATTTTTGGCGTGTAGGGATAGGTCCAGAGGTGTTTGATGGCGGCTTCCTGCAGCGTTTTGTCAAAGCTTCCCAGGAACTCTTTCCCGTTATCTGTGATGATCTGGCTGATACCGACAGGGAACAGCCGGGCTGCACGGCTGAAAAAGTGATTGACGATATCACTGTTGAGCGACGGCACAGCCAGCGCCAGTACGTAATCGCTGTGTTCGTCGATCATGGTAATGATATAGCGACGCATTTCACCCATTCTGAGCTCAATGGCGTCCATCCCAATGAGCTCTCCTGTCTTTACCGGACGGTAGTGCTTTGGCCTGCGGGGGTTTGGTGGTTCGCTTTTTGACAAGCAGAGCCTTACCCCGCGAGCTCAGACGTACTGGTATCATCCGCATTTTATCGTGTGCGGTGGCGATCATTCTGCCGATGGTGGAAACACTCGGGCAGGTCTGATGGCGTTATGCGCACCAGGGCTTCAGGCGAACAAAAATCTGCTCTTTACCGAGGTTCGGCAGCTCTGTCCTGAGGCGTCGAATCCTCCTCGCCAGTAATGATTAATGGGAATGCTTCCTCTGGGGAGGAGGACAGTAGAAAAAAGAACCCGCCAGCAAAAATATTGGGGATGAACAGCTTTCGCTACTCAGGTTGTTGGCGGGTAAATTTCCTCATGAAATAAGAATGCTACGCGCTCTTTTTAATGAAAATGATAATCACTGTCAACTAATTGCGCATATTTTCTTCATACATGATTGATAAAGGTGATTCAGACTATCAGTGTTTTGCTGATGGCCTTTTTGTCTTTAGAAAACACCAGCCAGGCTGGTTGGTTCAGTTAAGCTTTCAGCTTCGAGAATTTTATGAAAGCTATTGATTTGTTAAAATAAATCACAGTCTGGTAACTGCAAAAGTTAAACGAGAAATCAAAAGGTGGCCCAAATCTGAAAATGAAGCTCTGCGTGATGATGTTGCCGCTGGTCGTCGTCGGTTGCATATCAGATCAATCTGCCCATCCCCGCGTGAAGCCACCACCGCCTCGGGCGTGGATAATGCAGCCCCCCCGACTGGCAGACATCGCTGAACAGGATTATTTCCTCCCTCAGAGAGAGGCTTATCACTATGCAAAAACAACTGTAGGGAGCCCAGAAGTATATTAATGAACAGTGCAGATGAGCTCCCCATATCGATGGGCAACTATTGTGAGCAATATACCCGGGCTTCCAGCGGAGTATAGATGCCAAAAGTGATAAAACCGAGCAATCCATTTACGAATGTTTGCTGAGTTTCTGTTTTAACAACATTTTCTGCACCGCCACAAATTTTGGCTGCATCAACAGTTTTCTCTTGTCCAATTCCCGAAACGAAGAAATGATGAGTGATGGTTTCCTTTGGTGTTACTGCTGTCGGTTTGTTTCCAACAGTAAACGTTTGTTGAGCACATCCTGTAATAAGCATTGCCAGAGCGGCAGAAAATAACATTTTTTTCATCTTATTATCCTGCATTGTTAAAAACGGCAGAATTCTATGTGATAATAATTAAACGATAGCTAAATGAACGAAAATTAAAAGTATAAAAGTGGTTACTCAGACTTGGTAGGTACTCAGAATCATGGGAAATGAATAAACCGCTTCATCTGTCCATTACTCTTTTAGGTGTGTTGTATTGTCGCCATATTCCCCGCATTAACCATGACAGTAGCCCGACGGAGAACTCCTTCTGCAAGAGTATACGGGAATAATCAAAAACGATGCACATCAAGTGGTTCGGGTTGCTGTTTTACTAGTTTTCGCCACAAAAGCCACTATTTTCCCAGACAATATATCTCTGTCTGGGTTACATAACGTTTGTCCGTTTATTTCCTTACTGATTGAACAGACCTGATTTCGTATAGTGTAATGTATGTAGCATACAGCGACAGAATATCTTATCTCTGGCTACGGAGTATCGTACAGAACGGGCAAAATGCGGCGGTTTCTCCACAAGCATGTGGAGAAACATTCTGCCTCTAGGATTCGTGCACCTCTCCACTCACACAATTTCTTAATATAAAAGATCCATTACATTGCTCTGCAACTATAACTGCGTATTACCGTGAAGGAGAACGGTGAGTAACGGCGTTTTTCAAGGCCATTGTCAACGACGGATGAAAAGTGGAATCCTCTGCTGGGATTCAGCTCCTAATGCTACAAATCTCATTGATGGCTTGATGTAACTTCACATATGGTTTCAGCCTCAAAGAAATCATTTTTATTAATTTTAACGAAGGGTTGGACAAAATGAGGAGGTATTAGCTTTGTTTTATGACGCATTTCCGAAAATTTCCGTGCCATATAGTGAGCATCTTCGCAAGCTTCCATAACAATAGTTGTGTAGGAGGAATTAGTAAGGAATTCGAATAATTTCGAGCACTTGGATTCTGACAGTTAAGGACTCTGCCTGTTGCATCTTGGCAGTGGACGTTGAATGAATTTTTGCCTAGATAAATGCCAATCAAAGATGACGTTATTCATAATGGTTCTCCCAAAAAAACACCGTCAGCGTACTGCTGCAGGGTAGGGTGATCATCTAATAAAATCCAGTATAACTGGATAAGAAAGATACTCCTGGTGAACTGGCTCCGCCACACTTACCAGGAAACACTATTCCCTGGTCGAACTTATCCTCCGGAAACACCTCTTTTAAGTGGTTTGAAGTTTTTCGGAATATATCGCACACAGAAAAATGCGGATATCACAGACAGACTTCTGTCGGTTCCAAATAGTGCAGACCCAAAAGCTATGTATCTTAGTACAGAACGGGTGCCCGACATCCTCGGAACGGATGTCTTTTAGATACGACAACAGGGTGAATAGACAGGAAAAATAGAATGATGCAGCTCTCTTTTTTACAAATGACTGACTCTCTGATATCTAGAACAGATAACGCTCCCGGAATATACTTTATCTAGGTGCTATCACTGATACGAAGAGACATATTCGAATAAAAATACAACAACTAGCAATCTGTAATTACTTTCAGGAGGTCACACCTCCCACTCCTGTTCAGAACAAATCTTCCCCCGGAGATAAAAATGGTGATAATTATGCTGATGGAGACTAAATACCAATAAATCCGGTGCGTTCTGTGGCAGGTTGAGACCTCACAGGAAAAACGACAACAACTCCCGTCGACGTTATGCGATTCAATCCGGATGCTCTTTGTACCACCAAGCGCCTTCCTCGCTAACTAACTGGTGTACTGCTGATATGGAAACAACATCTGTCATCATTCTCAATGGCTTCCTCGGCGCAGGGAAAACCACTCTGCTGAAAAACCTGCTCATACAGGCACACGAAAAACAGCTTTCAGTCTCTGTCATAGTCAATGACATGAGCGAACTGGATGTGGACGGCGTGCTGATCGCCAACACAGATATTGTAGATGCAAAAGACAATAATTTCGTAAGTATCACCGCAGACAGCATCAGCAGCCCCGCAGGCCTCAAAAAGATGGATCTCGCAATTAACCACCTGCTTGATCACAACAAGCCGGATGTGATGCTGATTGAAACCTCCGGAAGCAGTCATCCGCTTCCTCTGGTCAAATACCTGCGTCGCCATTCACGTGTACGCCTGAAGGCGTTTTTAACACTCGTTGATACTGTCATGCTCCATGAAGATTACAATGATGGGAAAAAACTGATCCCCACTCTTCAGGAAAATCTCCGGCATAACAAACGCGGCCTGGAGAATTTGCTGGCCGAGCAAATCATGTTCTGCAACAGGCTGCTGCTGACCAGAAATGACCGCCTGCCCTTTGACATTATCTCCGCTGTGGCAAAAGCCATACACCCACTTAACCCCTCCGTGGATGTGCTCGCGGTATCATGGGGAAATATTGAACTGAGCACATTACTGGCGATCCCGGACTACAATTTTGACCGTGTTGAGTTACTCATCAGTGAACTGGAAGCACTTGTAGAAAACATGGATACTCCGTGCAACAATGAGGAACTTATATGGCGCGTCATCAGGGACGACAGGCCATTCCATCCGCAAAGATTATGGGATACCTGTCACCGCTTTATGGGCATGGGCGTTTATCGCAGTAAAGGTTTTTTTTGGCTCCCCGGGAGAGATGATCTTGCCCTGCTCTGGAATCAGTCAGCAGGAAGCATCAGTCTGGCGCTCATTGGCTACTGGAAAGCTGGAGTACTGGAACATACTGACAATAATTTAACTCGTGAAGAACGTTCAGCGCTACAGCGACACATCGACACAGCCTCTGGGCGATTTGGCGATCGCTGCTGTCAGTTGACTATCATTGGCAATGCCACTGAAGTTAATGATTTTACACATGCCTTATCCCTTTGCTTGTTGACTGAAGAAGAAATTCAGTGGTGGATGTCGGGTGGAGTATTCCCTGATCCATGGCCACAGAAAGTTACCCGCCTGTCCTGACAGAAATTGCATTCATATCAGGCTTCCTGTTGCATCTGGTGCAGGCAGTGGCCCCAGAAGGGCTCTCCATACCATCTCGTATCATAGCCGGGGGAGAGCTGAAACACACGTCACGAGAATAGTTGCATTATAGTGGGTATGCAGAGTAGCTACCTGGGAGGTCTTTCGACCGCTGACTCTGACTACCGGGTTAATGAAACACGCCAGTTCGCTCGGATGTTGGGACTTAAATCGAAGAACACGGCGGTGCGGAGTCCGGTGAGTAATGGAATAGCAGAGAGCTTCATGAAAACAATAAAACGTGACTACATCAGTATCATGCCCAAACTTGTGGTCTGTTTTTTATGGAGCAGTTTGTGCTCAGTACTCAGAAAAAATATTTTAGAGCCTGTAGAGCAGATGAATGCGTGGATTAGGGGAGCGATTAATAAGAAAAAGAAGTGGAAATAGAAGCAGTAAGCTTCATGAAGTAAGTTAATATTCAATGTTATTTAACATAAGATAGATTATGCGCATAGATATTGTAGCTGCAATATTCTAATGTCACTTTTAACCCATTTAGTGATGTCACTTTTTCTGGCATAAAGGATCCAATCCTCAGGCTATGGAGACATCAGGATGCTTGTGACCATGCAAGACCAGCAAAATACCCCAAAGATTTGCACCGACCCGAGGCTGAAATCAACGAAGAGCTCGATGATATTTTTGCCTGGCAGGAACAGCGTAAGCTGCCTAAAACGCTGACATTACGCTATGACAAAATGATATATCTTGTTGAACCTACAGAAGAGAACACTCGTATCGCTGGCGAAAAACTCACAGTCTATGACTATCCAGACGGCACACTGGCATTCAAACACGGTTACCGTTCACTCAAATATCAGGTGTTCGAGAAACTGGAATGTGTCGATCAGGGGCAAATCGTTGATAACAAACGTCTTGGGGCCGTGCTTAAACTGGCACAGTGTAAAATGGGTGAACTTGAACATGATGGTAAACGTGCCCGAAGTAAAAAGATGCCCAAACGACGCTCTCAAGCCATGATTCAGGAGCAATTGAGGGCTATCAATCCCCTGCTGGCTAACCCTGAGGAGTTCAGAGCCAGCCTTAAACGTTAATGCCCCCTCACCCGCTTTAACACGTCAGTAGTTACTCTGACAGGTATGACACTATTTATTTCCATGCTACGGCTTTTTGTATGTTAATAATTAATGCTAATGTATGCGTACATTAGCATTAATTATTGGGTTAATCAGTCCTCGTGTTCTCTTGATGCCTTTACTCCTGTCTGATAGATACGCTTTACCCGTTCAATCTCAGCAAGCGTTGCCTGCCAGTGCCTCGCGGCGGCATAACGATATCTTGCTGCCACTTTTTCCACGTACTTCGGATTACTGTCCGTGCTTCGGCGCTGTCGCCCCTTCTCCCCGAAAACTTCCACAATCAACCACTGGCTACCTGTTCGGCCGAAAAGCGCATTGCACAGTCGCTTAACAGTAAGCGGCGTTAAATCCGGGTCAGGGTCGTAAGCTACGGTGGCAAAAATAAAGCGCAGCATTTCTGAGGTTTTAAAACGTTTTACCGCCGCCGCAAGACGTGCTGCCCTCTGCGGTGCTTCCCAGCGTTCATCACTGTAACCGGCCAGTTCAGCCAAGTAATCCCTTTCAAGGTTTTCAGCAGTGTAACATCTGCCGCCTAGAAACATACGCATAGCCTTTTTAGTCTCGTCTCTCATGTATCATGCTCATAGTTAATGCTAATGTACGCATACATTAGCATTAACTATCCAGACAACAACCGAGTAAACTGCAAAGTAACAGTAGGAAAAATTGGTGTAAATGCCCTTTTAAAGGGCTAGTTTTCAAGGGAGATATTCCAGTCAGAGATAACAACGAACAGCAGCGCGAACTCAGGAAAATAATCAGGGCTGCCCTTATGCTTTTCGGGAGCTACATTTTCCTGCATATCTCTTTAGTTCCGACTACTTATCTGGTGAGAACCTCTTTTTCAGACACATCAGAATATGATCGCTATTCTTGCTGAACATTGACTTCATTTTGGACACTGAATCTTCATAATACTGACTATTGTCAAGTGTCTCTTCATATGCCTGGCTAAATAATAGCCTTAGTGTGGCTTGTTTTTCAAATTTCAGGCAGTCCCGATTAGTAAGATCTAAGGAAATACTGGAGCCCCACCAAACTCAAGATAAATTTTTGCTAAGTTCTGCAACTGATTGAAGCGATTTTCATCTAGCCGAAATTCCGCCTGACGGCGTTTTTCCTGAGCATCAAGCCAGAATGAAATACGTATTGCACCATGCCGGTAACGCACTTCGTTTAATCTCTCTGACTTACGTGCAAGTTCCAGTTCTTCCCTGAGTCTTGTCTCCTGAACCTGCAGCTGGTTACGTAATGAAAGCGCGTCTTCTATGCTGCTCATTGCCTTATAAAGTAGTTGTTTAAACTCCAGCACTCGCTGTTCATAATCGTTACGGGCAATTTTTACCTCGATGTCCCGCTGCCGCCACTCCAGAAACGGTAGAGTTAGGTTAGCGCCTACAGAACCGACCGGATTATGCAGTAATGCCAGTAGCGAAGTGCTGCTGGTACCCAAAGCGCCAGTCAGGTTGAAGGTGGGGTAATATTCACTACGCTTTATATCAACCGTAGCCAGCGCCTCACGCAACTGCCACTCTTTAGCGCTGATGTCAGGCCGACGCATCAGAACGCTGGCAGGAATATTCGCATTGACCTTAGGCAGGCTTCCTTTTGGCAGCGTTGTTGGCTCGACTATCTGCCCCCCCGGAACAATGCCGAGCAGAACTGCCTGCTGATTGAGTATCTGTAAACGTTCTCGTTGTAGCCCTGTGAGCTGGTTCTCTTGCGTGAGCAGGTTTTGCTGCGCGTCGATCACATCCAGCGACGAGGTGCTTCCTGCTCGATATCGAACCTCGGCCAGACGCAACGTCTCTTTTGCATAGTCGATACTCTGCTGGAGGATGGCAATTTGTTGATTTACAAAACCGATGCGCCAGTAATTATTGCTGGCTTCTGAAAGCAACATCAGGCGCGCGAAACGAAAATCTTCTTCACTGGCATGGACTGCCCACTCAGCAACGTCACGCTGACGGGCAATTTTACCCCAGAGATCCAGCTCATAGCTGGTACTGAGACTGGCATAACCGCTTTTTGTCCAACCGGACGAGTTATTCAGCTGTTTTTTCCCGTCCACACCCAGTGAACCTTTTAATGCAGGAGAATTGGTGATACCTGTTCTTTCCGCATCCAGCCGCACCCGATGCACTCGCAGTGCAGCTATAGCCATGTCGTTATTACTTGTCATCACCAGGCGAAGCCAGCTATCGAGATGAGGATCGTTAAATTCTTTCCAGTCAAACGGGGCTGTATTTCCGTCCATATCACTCTGGACCCAACTGATGGGATAGCCCACTTCGGGAGCGTGATAGTCACTTTTCAGCACGCTTGTGCAACCTGCACAGAGTGCTGTGGTAAGGCATAAAGCCAAAGGTGATAAAATTTTCATAGGTTATTCGCTGGCCAGTGAAATGATCGGATCCATCCTTGCTGCCTTGCGGGCGGGGAGATAACCGAAAATCATACCGATTAAGGTTGAGCAGAAAAACGCAGTGACAGCAGCCTGCCACGAATATATCACCGTGAACATTTCGTCCCCCAGGGCGGTAAAGAGCATGCCTGTGGCATATGACAATGCAATACCTAATGCGCCACCAATCAGGCAAACTAATACGGCCTCAATAATAAACTGCTGCATGATGTCGCCGTATCTCGCACCGACAGCCATGCGTACGCCAATTTCATGAGTTCGTTCCGTTACAGAGACCAGCATGATGTTCATCACCCCGATACTGCCGATCATTAGTGAGATACTGGCGACCATCAGAATTAGAATGCTGAAGGTCATTGAGGTACGTTCGACAGATTTTTTGATTTGTTCAAAGTTGTAGACTTGGAAGTCTTTTACACCATGACGCCGGGTTAACAGTTGGGAGATTGCGCTAATTGCTGCCTCGTTATTCACATTGTCTTTTAGCCTGACGCTAATACTGCTCAGAACCGGTTTGCCCACCATACGGTACATCACTGTGCTGTAAGGCATCCACACGGTAATGCGGTTTGGCATATCGCTATAGTCGCTGCTTCTGGCAATGCCAACCACTCGTGCAGGCACGGAACCAAGGAGGATTATTTGCCCCAGAGCCTGTAGCCCCGCATCGTCGAAAATAGCCTTGCGGGTGTTCTCATCAATAATGACTTCCTGTAGGGCATTACGATCATCCCTGAAAGTTGTCCCCTGTAACAACTCAATACCTTTTACCCGAAAATGCTCCCGCCCTACGCCATTGATGGAAGCCATTGCCGATTTACCAAGAAAACGAATATTATCTGATGTGCTAACTTCCGGACTTACGCTGTCGACAAATCCTTGTTTCGCTAGTGCATCAGCGTCCGCAGGTATTAGTGTTCGAATACTCTCAACGCTGTCATCAAAAAAATCTCGCCCAGGATAAATGCGGACCACATTTGTACCCAGACTTTTAATCTCCTCCAGTGTCTTCTGCTTGGCACCTTCACCCAATGCCACTACAGTCACAACGGCAGCGATACCAAAAATAATCCCAATCATGGTAAGTGTGGTGCGTAAACGGTGCGCATTCATCGCTTTTAGCGCCATTTGCAGCGATTCACGCGTACGATCGAACAGTGTTTGCCAATAGCTTTGCCGGATACTGTTGGTTTGTCGCCACGTTTTTGTTACAGATACGCAACTGCCGCTATCAGAGATAATTTCGCCATCACGCAGTTCGATAATGCGCTTCGCGTGCCGGGCAACCGTCATATCGTGGGTCACCATTACTACGGTATGACCATGCCGATTAAGCTCACTCAGGATGGCTAACACTTCTAGCCCGGATTGCGAATCCAGAGCGCCAGTCGGCTCGTCCGCTAGGATTATCTCTCCACCGTTGAGCAGTGCTCGGGCAATACTGACGCGTTGCTGCTGACCACCTGAAAGTTCGCTAGGTTTATGATGCTCACGTCCTTTCAGCCCAAGTCTACCAAGCAGCGCGGTTGCGTACATCCGACGGCTGCCTCGTTCTCTGTTGGCGTAAATGGCCGGGATCTCCACGTTACCAAGTGCGCTAAGATCAGGAATCAAATGGTATCGCTGGAAGATAAAGCCAATATGTTCCCGGCGCGTTCTGGCCAGCTCATCGGGCGAAAGGTGGGCGGCGTTTTGCCCGTTGATGAAGTAATCGCCTTTGTCTGGTACGTCAAGGCAACCCATTATGTTCATTAAGGTTGATTTGCCTGAGCCTGAGGCACCGATGATTGCCACTATTTCTCCGGCCGCGATAGTCAAATCGACGTTTTTAAGGACGGTTCGTGCCTGACTACCATTGCCATAAGTTCGGCTAATCCCTTTTAGCTCAATAATCTTTCTCACAGCACAATCTCTTCTTCGGTTGCTTTCTCTTCCGGCAACGACAACACAACATTCTCTCCAATCTTTAAGCCTTCGAGGATCTGAATATCCAATCCGTTGGTTATGCCAGTTGTCACATTCCTGGTTTCCAGCTTGCCGTCAGCCGCCAGCACCTGGACCTGTTGCTTGTTTTCCCCGGTTCTGCGCACGGCCTGAAGGGGCACCAGCAATGTGTTTTTGGCTTCTTCAATAAGGAGTGTAACCTGCGCTGTCATGGCAATACGGAGTCGGTTTTCTGGGTTAGGCACATCGAGCAAGGCATTGTAATAAACAGAAGCATTTGAAGAACTGGCACCTGAAACCGAACTGTTGCTGGCAAGAGAATCATCTTTCATCACTGACTCCGGTGCCAGCTCAACTGCTCGCAGTGTCGCATTATAGTGCGTGTCCGGTTCGGAAAAGATAGTGAAACGGGCTTTTTGCCCAGCGGAAATACGGGTGATATCGGCTTCGGAGATCTGCGCTTTAATGGTCATAACATCCAGACGTGCAAGCTTAATGATCGTTGGCGCACTCTGGTTTGAGTTAACGGTCTGTCCCTGCTGAGTGACGACGGCGATAACTATGCCATCCATCGGCGCTACAACTCGTGTATAGCCAAGAGCTAGCTTTTTCTTATCCACTTCTATCTGTGCCTGGACAAGCTTGGCATTCAGAGACAGTAATTCGGCGTGAGTGGTGGCAAGCATTGTCTCTGCAGACTCAAAATCTTCACGCGAGCTGGCATCTTCTCTTAACATTTGCTGCTGGCGCTTAAAACGCAATTCAGCCTGTTTCAGGAGCGCCTGCTTCGACTGAAGTTCGGCTTTAACCTCGCTGAGCGCAGCCTCAGCATTGCGCAAATCATTACGCTGAGGCAAGTCGTCAATTTCGGCAATCAGCTGCCCTTTAGTCACGTAGTCGCCCTGTTTTACTTTCAGTGATTTCACCTGGCCTGATACCTGTGCCCCTACGTTAACGCGTTCAATCGCGTCAATGCGACCAGTTGCCAGAACGGAATTTTCTATATCACCTTTACGTACTGGGGCCGTAACAAATTCTGGTATATCAGGACTTCTCAGAAAGAAGAGCAAAACGCAGATAAGAATAATGAACAGCGCTGCGATAAAGAACTCGGTGCGGCGAAAGAGACATTTCGTTATCATAGTCTAAGTTTTCCATGACGATGAAAGTGGTATTCCAGTTCCCTATAGTAAATGCTCCAGTATCTACTGGAGCTAATTTTAAAAGGTCAGTCCTGCAACCCACTCAGAGAATCAGAAATAATATTTAAGACCCGCTGTAGTTATGAAATTGTAGTTTTCAATACCGGCACTGTTTTTGTCGAATTCAGAAACGTTGCTGTTTCTATTATAACGAGATGTATCACCTTTCTTGTTAGTGATCCGATTCCACGTACCCTCAACATACACCTTGGCATTAGATGTTATATAATAGCCAGCATTGACGGCCACAGAATAATAATTCTGACTTTTTACTTTGTCACGATATGTGACTCTTTTCTCCAGGTCATAATGTTCATCGTTATCAGATGACTCAACCCAGTCACTGTATTTAAATGTGCCGCCCAGTTCAAAGTTGTCATAGCGGTAACTTCCAGTCAGGCCAATATAAGGCATCTTAAAACGCTGCTTGTAACCTATGGCTCTTTCGCCATCCGGGAATGTGCCAATAGCATCCCTAAACCCTTCATAAGAATAGATATAAGAGCCGCCACTGGCGGTGAAACTGTAACGGTTTTCCTGATATCCCGCCATGAGCCCCAGGCGATAATCTGGTTCATTTAAGAGCCATCCTTTGATATTCAGGTCAAATTCATTGGCAAAATTAAGTCGGGTATCGGGATGCCTGCTCTCATCAGTCCAGATGCCAGGTTTATCTGAGTCCAACCAGTCACGGTCAACCATATTTCCCCCTTTCTGACCGATGGTTGTCCAGCCTGATGCATTGAAGGACAAACGGGGGAGTAGATCCCAGTTAATAGCACCTTTAATAATAGCGGCGTTGCTGTATTTCCAGTCCAGTTGACTGGCTTTTCGTCCACCCTCTTCAGGTGCGTAAACACGCTCTTTTGTTTTACCACTCAGTGTACCAAGATTCAGTTCCGTACTGATTTTCTCAGGGGTAAAAGTGAGAAATTCAGTAGTAGCAAGGGCATTGAATGTAATGGGAACAGATAATACCATTGCCAGAAACCTTAACCGCATAATAATGTGACTCCTTTAAGTCTGATTAATCAGATAAATATTCGTTGAGTCTTTGTTTCCACGTCAATCGTGAAACATTGTTTTGTTTATTTTTTGTTTAAGATTATTGCTGTCAGGTCTCAGAAATTAAGACGTTCAATTTGTTGTATGATTGATAATTAGCATGTTAATAATATTAAGTCATTTAAGTAATATATAAATATTTTTATCATCAGAAATGTAAAAACGGTGCTTGTGTTAATCTGCAATTTTAAAGGAGTGATGTAGCCCACAGAAACACCGGACAGTAGCTGTATCTCCAGATAAGATTAACCAAAATAAAACAACCAACTGAATGAAAAGAGGAATAGTACTTCATGAAGATGTCGCGCCTTATCTATTTTTAACATATAAACTTAGGTTTTTATTCTTTATGGTTATTATTCATTAATGGCTATGCATAATTTAACTCCATGCAAATAATTATTTTGTTTATGATTGGTTTATGCTAATCAAGTTATTTTCATAATGTTATTTTTATAAGTAAAAGAGGTTGAACATGGACTTATTATTACTCACTGGGGCCACTGGATTTCTCGGCGGTGCTGTGCTAGATAAACTGATGAACAATCAAAAAAATATAGAATTGCTACTTTTAGTTCGAGCCGATTCGCAACATACAGGACTTGAGAGGGTTAAAGACAATGGTCGCAAATTTAATATTTGCGAGGATAGATTACATTCTTTAACAATTGATAATATATTGCTCGGGGATTTAAATAACCCGGAGACCTTCCTCTATGACCCTCGTCTTGATAAAGTCACATATGTTATTAATTGTGCAGCAGTTGCTTCTTTTGGCAATAACCCTCTTATATGGAGTGTAAATGTTACAGGTACGCTTGCTTTTGCCAAAAGAATGACAAAAGTTACAGGGTTAAAACGCTTTATTCATGTTGGAACTGCTATGTCATGTACTCCGAATGCAAATTCGTTAGTAACGGAAGATGCTGCAGCATTAGATACAGGAGAGCATTTGGTAGAATATACGCGTTCAAAAGCAACAATAGAACTTTTGATGCGCAAAGAATGTCCCAACTTGCCCTTATTGATTGCCCGTCCATCCATTATTGTCGGCCACACCCATTTAGGGTGCTTACCTTCAACCAGTATTTTCTGGGTGTTCAGAATGGGATTAATGTTACAAAAATTTATGTGTTCACTGGATGATAGAATAGATGTCATTCCTGTGGACTATTGTGCTGATGCATTGTTAATGCTACTGGAAAGCTCGTTATCTAAGGGAGAAGTTATTCATATATCTGCAGGTAAAGAAGGCAGTGTAACATTTGCAGATATTGATAAATCTATAGCCTGTGCCCTGAATGGAACTCCCGTTGGTGATAAATACACTAAAGTTAGCTATGACGTGCTGGTCATGGAGAGACATGAATTAAAGAATATTTTTGGCCCCTGTAATGAACGTCTTATGCTAAAAGCCATTCGTTTGTACGGCGCGTTCAGCATGCTTAATGTCACTTTCAGCAATGAGAAATTACTGGGTATCGGAATGTCCAAACCACCAAAATTCACTGACTATATTAAAACTTGTGTAGAAACGACTAAACATCTGTCGATCCCACAACAAATGGTAGTAGATTTTAAATAAATTTTATATTTTTTATAAACGGCCGTCGTTATGAACAATCAATATCTAACAGAAAGCTAAAATGGAAACTGAAAAATCTGGAGGATACTGTGCTTATAAAAAATTTTAAGCGAACCATTACATCCTGGAAAACATCTACATTCGAAATATATAAGCTGGCTTTTGAAAAATACGGCGGGAGCGTAAACATGCACCCGGATGTTGTTTCATTTTTTATGAAGAATCATGCATGGAAGATTGATTTTTTTCACTATGAAAAAAATGGTGATATTAAAGGCGCATACTTCCTGTGCAATGGAACGCAAGTTGGCATAATGGCTCGAAGGCGTTATCCTTTGTCATCTGATGAGATTTTAATTCCTTTTGATTCTCATACGAAATGCTTTTTTCCGGACAAAACGAATAAGTTATCCATGATAAATAAACCTAACATAATAAACGCAACATGGAGTATAGCCAGAAAAAAGCAAAACTGTATAATAAAAGAAGAATTTTCCACGAAATTTGAAAAAACACGACGAAATGAAGTCCAGAGATTTATCAGAAACGGTGGAGAGATTAAATGCATAGAGGAGTTATCAGATAGTGAAATAGCCAGATTATACATATCACTTTTCCAGTCTCGATTTGGAAATATGCTACCTTGCTATAAATATGATGATTTATTGAGATTTGTTTCTTATCTGCGGAAAATGATATTTGGGTACGTGCTATTTTGGAATAATAAGCCTTGTGCTATTGACATTGTTTTGAAATCTGAAAGTTCATGTAATGTTTATTATGATGTCCCAAATGGTGCGATACTGAATGATGATGACTGTATGAAACTCAGTCCTGGAAGTGTCCTTATGTGGTCAAATATTAATAGAGCCAGAAAATACTGTCATGAAAATAATAAAAAAATGATATATTCTATAGGAGCTTTCAGGCCTGAATGGAAGTATAAACTTCTGTGGTCAGCCCCCTTTAAACTTGGAAAATGTTTGTGCTGATAAGTCTGTGTCAGGATAAATTGCTGTTAACCGTGCTATATTAATTTACGGATTTACATTAACTAAATGCTCCTCTGCTTTGTAGAGGAGCTAAAAAATATTTCATATGTAGGTTGTTTGAATTGTTAATTAGTGAGTAAACCTGTTATCACTCAAAACCGCACCAAAACTCAGAGGTCCCTAATCGATGTGTTCCCCAGAACACCTCATAGTCTTTACCAAGAATTGCAGCAAACTCTAATGCTTGCTCATAATTGCAAAATACACCAAATAAACACCATGGAGAACACCTTATTCCCCCCGTTACTGAATCGCCACGGGTTTAACAGACACCTCAGAGTCATTTAAGATGGCTTAAAGAGAGGTGCCCATGAGCGGTAAGCGTTATCCCGAAGAGTTTAAAACTGAAGCAGTCAAACAGGTTGTTGATCGCGGTTATTCTGTTGCCAGCGTTGCAACACGTCTCGATATCACCACCCACAGCCTTTATGCCTGGATAAAGAAGTACGGTCCGGATTCTTCCACTAATAAAGAACAGTCAGATGCTCAGGCCGAGATCCGCCGTCTCCAGAAAGAGCTGAAACGGGTTACCGACGAACGGGACATATTAAAAAAAGCCGCGGCGTACTTCGCAAAGCTGTCCGACTGAGGTACGCCTTTATCCGTGACAACTCCTGTTGCTGGCCTGTTCGCCTGCTCTGTCGGGTGCTGGATGTTCATCCCAGTGGTTTTTACGCCTGGCTTCAGCAGCCGCATTCACAACGCCATCAGGCAGACCTGAGACTGACAGGACAGATTAAACAGTTCTGGCTGGAATCGGGATGCGTCTATGGTTATCGCAAAATCCATCTGGATCTGCGTGACAGCGGGCAACAGTGCGGAGTAAACAGAGTCTGGAGACTGATGAAACGTGTCGGAATAAAGGCTCAGGTCGGATACCGAAGCCCGCGGGCACGTAAAGGCGAGGCCAGTATCGTGTCACCCAACAGGCTCCAGCGACAGTTCAATCCGGATGCTCCTGATGAGCGTTGGGTAACGGACATAACCTACATCAGGACCCACGAAGGCTGGCTGTATCTTGCCGTTGTTGTTGATCTGTTCTCACGCAAAATTATCGGCTGGTCCATGCAATCCCGGATGACAAAGGACATTGTCCTGAACGCACTGCTGATGGCTGTATGGCGGCGTAATCCCGAAAAACAGGTGCTGGTTCATTCGGATCAGGGCAGTCAGTACACAAGCCATGAGTGGCAGTCGTTCCTGAAATCACACGGCCTGGAGGATAGCATGAGCCGTCGCGGTAACTGCCATGATAATGCGGTTGCAGAAAGTTTTTTCCAGTTGTTGAAACGTGAACGGATAAAGAAAAAGATCTACGGAACGCGGGAAGAAGCCCGCAGTGATATTTTTGATTACATCGAAATGTTTTATAACAGTAAGCGTCGGCATGGTTCTAGCGAACAGATGTCACCGACAGAATATGAAAACCAGTATTATCAACGGCTCGGAAGTGTCTAGATTATCCGTGGCGATTCAAACACGAGAATTACTCCCTATATAAATTAGCCTAATAGAACTCCATTTGGGAAACAGAGTGTATTGAAGCTCATTCAAGTAGTCTTGTCTCCTTGAATCTTGAAAATTGGTTAATATAACAGCGCTTAGATTTGGCAATGAGTATGCAGCCAGTTGACTTCCGGAGGGGGAATTGTTCGTTATTAAGCATTCGACGCATACACTTGAGCTGGCCCCCTGAAATACCAGACAGTAGATGTATCTTAAAATAAGAGATAGGCTTGGATATATGTCTAACACTGGTTCTAATTTTGAGATGGCCGGCGTTTTGTTAGGAAAAGAGGTGCGTAAACGTAAAACACCTCAGGAAAAAATCGCAATTATTCAACAGACTATGGAGCCTGGCATGACGGTGTCCCACGTGGCGCGTTTGCATGGAATTCAGCCCAGTCTGTTGTTTAAGTGGAAGAAACAATACCAGGAAGGAAGTCTCACTGCTGTGGCTGCTGGTGAAGACGTTGTTCCTGCTTCTGAACTGGCCGCTGCAATAAAGCAGATTAATCAGCTTCAGCGTTTACTGGGCAAGAAAACCATGGAAGTTGAGATCCTCAAAGAAGCGGTGGAGTATGCGCAATCGCGAAAATGGATAGCGCATGTGCCCTTGTTACCTTCGGACAAGGAATAGCCCCGGTAAGCCGTGTTCTGGGCGTGTCACGTGCGCAGTTAACATTACGGATGAAGGCATCTGATAACAAGCCAGATAAACGGCGTCCGAGGCGCGATGAGGCTGCGGATGCAGAAGTCTTATCACGCATCCTGGATATCATTGGCGATATGCCAGCATACGGGTATCGCCGTGTCTGGGCGATACTCAGGCGGCAGTCCCGAAATGAAGGACTACCGTTAGTGAATGCAAAGCGTGTTTACCGGATAATGAGCGAAAATAACCTGTTGTTGTTACATGACAAACCATCACGACAGCAGCGGGAACATAAAGGCCGAATATCGGTGAAGGAAAGCGACCAGCGTTGGTGTTCCGATGGCTTTGAGTTCGGTTGCGATGATGGCGAAAAACTGCGTGTTACGTTCGTCCTGGACTGTTACGATCGTGAAGCCATAGACTGGACCGCAAGCACGGGAGGTTACGATAAAGCGACAGTGCAGGATGTGATGTCAGGAGCGATAGAAAAACGCTTTGGCGATAAAGTACCGGAACAGTCGATTCAGTGGCTGACAGATAACGGTTCAGCGTACAGAGCGCATGAAACACGGCAGTTCGCCAGAGAGTTGAATCTGGCGAACTGCACAACGGCAATCAGTAGTCCTCAGAGTAATGGAATGGCAGAACGGTTCGTGAAAACGATAAAGGAAGACTACATCGCGTTCATGCCGAAACCGAATGTAAGAACGGCATTGCATAATCTTGCAGTGGCGATCGAGCATTACAATGAAAACCATCCACATAGTGCGTTGGGTTATCGCTCTCCGCGAGAATATCGACGTCAGCGGGTAATGTTAACTTAAGATACAACCCCTGTCTGGAAATAAGGGGGCAAGAACAGAGTGCCGACGAGTTCACCATTTTTGTTATAAATGGGAATATTGTTTGCGCCAGACTTGAATACGCCTTTGTTTTCTGCGAAGTCACGGAAGAGTTGATAAGACAGCTCGCTGTTGACTGTTCCAGCCAAGCTATTTCCTGACGCTAAAATAGCTGAAGTTAGAAGCGCAGTTCTGATCTTCTTTTTAGTGTTCTTTTTTGAAAGTTAGGACACTGGAATCATGCAGCCTGCTACTTTGCTATAACGAAGTGAGTATATTAAGTTCATAAGTTCTTTATCATCCTAATATCATTTACTCCAAACAGTGAAATATTCACATTTACAGCGAACGGTTTAGACTCAGGTCGTTCATACTTCTTATGTTGAAAAAAGGCCGTAATGCTCAGGAACACTACGGCAATGGGGAAACATAAGCGACTCAACTTATGTCTCTAATAGGAGTGAATAACGAATTCACCACTTGATGATATGTTGTCAACTGAAGTTGCTGGATCTATAAAAAGTTCTACCTCTGCTGTTAGGCTGATGTCTTTGTCTTCTGCGTTTGCGTCGTTAAATACCACTCTTTTGTTAGGAAGCAAATAGGTTGCTACATGGTTGCTATCCTGATATGTCAGAGGTGCGCTGCGACCATTTACATTGAAGTTCTTAATTGCAAGAGTATAAAAGCCTTTCTCTTCATTAAGTCCGTAAGAAATCCCGTCATGCTTTGCATGGTAAGAGATTACAATTTCACTCACGCTCTCACAATTGGCGGTAAAGCTAATGTTCTTTTTAACTACCGCATAGCTTTTGCCCCTGACTGTTTGGTGCTGTAGAGATCCAATACGCAGGTTATCAAAAGATACTCCCCCTGTATTGTTGGTTATTTTGCATTCCTCAGCAACTGCCGAAAAAGAATAAAGCAATGCAGAAATTATCAATGCTTTTTTAAACATAACACACCTCATCACTCACAGATTTCATGAACAGTAGTGAACACATCTGATGGGGCAGAAAGCGTGTCATTATTCATTTTCATTGAGCAGTACATATTTTTACCCAAGTTGACCTTGACAGGATGTTTCGGCACGTCGTTGAAGAAGATCATGCCGCCCTGCTCTACAAATCCGACAATTACATCATTGTGTGCATATGTTACAAAAGCACCACTTGGCAAAGGTTTATTATTTTTATCAACCGCATAAACTAAAAGCCTATTAACCTTTTTGGCATCAAACACAATGTTTTTGAAAGTACCTCTCGATGGAGTTACTCGTCTAACGCCACTCATAATGTCGAGGTTTTTAGGTGCGGTTTTGGTGTTAATTTCAATAAGATTACTGCTAAAAGAGCTTAGAGAAGAAACAACAGCATTTCCTTTACTGTCAGTCCAAACTTTGCCATTTGGCGTTTGAATTTCAATATCTGGATGTTCACCTACGCTAACAACGGCAAACGTATCGCCAATCTCATACGGTGAAAAGGTAACAGCATTGTTGTTGATGAGCACCCCCCCGCTGACATAGGTCGCGAGTGATTTAAAGTCATCATTAGCGCTTACTCTACCTCCCATATGAGCAAATTTAGCCGTTTTAGACGCTTCGACAGATACAGTATCCAACGTTCTGGATTTGTTGGTTTCTTTTGTATAGCCAACCCCATAGTTGAACCCGCTGTCTTCTGAACTGCGATAATCGGCGCTCAGGCGATGCCATTCGTCACTTGAGGTATACGAAGATATAACCCTCTGTTTGTTTGACAGAGGAATAGACAGCTGCGCATACAGCCTCGTTTCGCTAGTTAGTTTGTTGTTATACTCAACCTTTTGCTTTTGCAAAGTCGCTGTTACATAGGCACTATAGATGTCCCGACCCCATGTAAACGAATAATTGTTGTCTTTATGACCATCTCCTTCATTGAGTGAATAGGAGAGGCTTAACGAACCAATATGGTTTACGCTGGTCGAGAGACTATTGCTTTGCTGCCATTTATAATATGAATTATAGTTACCCCCTAAATCTTCCACCCCTCGATATCCATCAGTTCGATATATCAAAGAGTTGCTTAGGTTAAAGCGTTCGCCTAATGCAATTGTCAGCAATACACTTGTATTGCTCCCATGACGTGTAATTTGAGGATTACTTTTGTCCTCTGATAAATATTGGGAAAAAGATATGAAATTTCTTCCAGTGAAATTATAAGTTGTCTTCCCTGCTAAAGAATAATATTTATCTGTAAATAATGTTCCAGCACCAACTGTTAGATTGTCAGATGCTTTCAAGTTATAACTTGTTGTGGCCATTAAAGGCTCATTGTTGTATTTACTCTTGATGTTCGTGGCCTTACCAACAGCCAATGAGAGGCCATCATTATACTGTGCGGTCTGATAGATACTCGCTTCGGCAGCCGTCACTATCGACTTGGTTTCTGCACCACTCGGCCCTGTCAATACAACCTCGTAAGGGGCCTGGGAGTTAAGTACCGGCACTGAATTAATTTTGTAAAAGCCAGCTTGCACTCTACCCGCATAAACAAGCTGGCTAAGCTGGTAGACAGTGATTTGAGAATCTTCGTTTGAGAAGCCTTGTAAAGAAGTCACAGGCCCGCCCGCCAATGAGGGGTCTGGAGTCCACTGAAGACCTCGCAAAGACACCCCATAGAATTGGTCATAATAATCAATATCACCAACTCTGAGAGTTTTACCTAAAGATTCAAAAGTCTTCTGAGCATAAGTTTCATTGTTTTTAAACTCATTTTCACCATTGTAGCTGCTTACAGTGGATTTGTTTCTGAAAATCCAGTTGTTTGTATTGAACCCAGAAGTTATGAAGCTGGCATAGCTATCGTTACGGATATTTTTCCCCTTAACATTGAATCCATGTAGGCTATAGTTCAATAAAGCAGCATTGCCACCTTCCACATATCCGCTTTTGTTGGATGCGATCATATTGATAGGTGCTACAATTTCAATTTCTTGATGTTTTGGTTTTGTTTTTACTATTAAATCAGAGCCGTTCCCATTTATCAGACAGCCGCTCTTGTCAAAATTTACCCGATTAGTATCAATATTAAGATCGTTTAGCAGTGAGCTCGTCAAACATGGGCGGCCATCATTCTCAACCACTACTCTTCCTTCAAATGGAACTTTTCGCCCATTGACTAAAAATGATAATCTTTGCGCGCCTGGTTGAAGGGTATCAATTTGAAGCAATTTGTTGGCATGATCTGAATTTACACCAAATGATTTTAAATCACTATCATTGAAGTAATAACCCTCTGCATAGGCGTTTGTAAAAACAAGAGAAACAAAAGTCGCTAATATTTTTTTACGTTTTAGATTTGTCGATTTTGTATTCATCTCGAACTACACCATACAGACTAACAGGTTTAATAGTTACTACTGACGGGGGGGGCGTGAAATTAACTTCAACCTTTTGCATTGGTGAAATAAATGATTGTTGCAAGTTAACTTTTGTTCCGTCAATATAAACTTCGGGGTACATCCTTACTACGTAACGTGACGGGTTGTTAATGTAAACCCTTCCATTTTCATATTTGTAATTCAGAAATTTCCATGGCTCTTCTTCATGCTTCAGTCCATTAGGGTTAATAATTAATGGAATGCTTTGGCTTACAGCTATAGAAACACTAGACTTGCCTTTATCATCGTCTTTTTTTGCAGGTAACCCTAAAAACCTTATTCTTTTTAATTGCTGGTTTTGGATTTCTCCATTAGTCTGCAAGAAAAAACGAACCGTCTGCTCTTCACCACTATCTACTTTAACAATTGATGGCGAAGCGAGCACAATTACTCCCTTAGCCCCATCCACGTCAACAATTCTGGTCTGTAGTAGTGCAGGGGTGTCATTAGTATTTTTTACCGTTATTGAAGCCTCCCCATCTTCCTGATCGAGCACCAACACTGTTGTTTCTGGCTGCATACCCAATGCGTAAATAGTTTTTGAAAGTAAAAATAGAATTGATACAAGAAGATATCTAAACATAACTATTTGCTTAAATAAAATAGTAACGGACATGTCCGTTACTACATATACGATTAGAATTAATTAGATATAGTTGAGTTCAAAATTAACTACGCTGGAGAACGTCTGCTCACTCTGGCTGGTAGCAGCTTTAGCAGCATCTCGGTCGATTTGAGCCAGCACATCTACCGTAGCATTCAAGGTTCGGAATGTCCCCACGCTGTTCGGGCTAGAAGAATTAGCAATACCGAAATAAACACCGTTAATTGGGAAAGCAGCCGATGCACCTGAGCCTAATTTCTGGAACGTTGTTGCTGCCAGATTTTCAACCTCTACAGCAGCATCCGTATTGGTTGGCACCAGAATGGTGGACGCAGCATTACCACCAGTTACGCTGATATCTTTTAGGTATACAATATAGTCAACAAAGTTTTTGTCGGTACTGAAGCGCGATTTATCAGCACTCAAGCCATTTCCACCACTCACTTTGATAATTGCAGTGGTATCATTGTCACAGTTAACGGAAATATTACCGCTCTTTCTTTTGCTGATCTTCGCATTGGTTAATTCTGAGGTTTTAATCGTACCGAAATCAATAGTGCCGCCAGTGCCAGTAGAGGATATGGTGCAGGAAGACGGAGTGATCTTACCAGTAATGTTTACAGATGCGGTAGTAGTAGCAGCGTTTGCGCCCGCAGCAAAAGCAGTTGCAACTATAGCTGCAACTAAGGTTAATTTCTTCATTTCTTCTCCAAAACTAAATTCAAGAAAGGTTAATTAAAAAGAGCAGATTATTTTAACGTTTTCTACGTTACCCTCCACAATTAAATTATTGCTTATCATCTTGGCGTAGGTATGTACGCCAAGATAAATGATTAAAATCGTTTAGGTAAATAAATATTCAGCTATACAGGCAACCAACTGGTTTGTCTACATTATTTATTATTTTTCGCAAGATTACCGAAAAGTCCCCTTGATACACATTATTCCTGTCGCTCGTATTTTTTTTGAACAGCCATCTAAGAAGTAATAATTAAGTACAAATCTCACTTTTTGACTATTAATTGGCGTCAGTGAGAGCAATATCTCAAAGTGATTTTCTGACATGCTTTCAGATGAATTGTATTTATCACCTCTTGTTGGCTTGCCCTAAAACATTATTATCGAAAGACCGCTTCTATTACAAACAATGTTAGACAATAAATAATGTCGTTTTATATACAAATATATTATTTGCTAGTTGCCTTTGGAGCTATTTGAAGTTTACTAAAAAGCCCAAAAGCAGCAAATAGCAAAAGAAGCATCAAACTCTACATTTCACTATAGATATAGTTAATAAAACCACACGATCAGTAATCAGTAGAATTTACATCCCAAAAAATGCGCACAACCAGGCTTTAAGTTTTTTTTACACCTTGTTGTTAAATGTAAAAATTTGTTAAGTATCAGTAAGTTACTGATTATAGGACTTTAGAAAAAAACAAAAATAAGTTAGCGCAATAATAGTTACATGATTAATAACAGTTCTAACTTCTATAGTAAACACACACAACAAACAACAATTCACAAACAAATCATTTACCAGTTACATCTCTTTAGATTAATTATCCACCATGCGTAGCTTTACTTATTGGGTGCACAACTGACGCTGGTAGTACTTCCAATAAGTAGAACATGTGCTTTTCAATGAAGGCACCGATGACTTTTTCGTGGTTTTCCACGGAGCGCGAGAAGCTGTTCATCTGCAGATAGCCTGTTTCCTCTAGGAGCAATACCCGGAAATAGCTCAGTTGCTATAGGTGACGCTCCACCGGTTTTCCTGCTAGTAGTCTGTTCAGTGGCATGAACAGTACCCCATGCCCTGCATCCGCCGCTTTCACGACAAGTGCAATGGTCAGATGGTTTTTCCAACACCTAGAGAGCCCGGCAGAATCACATTTTCGCTGCTCTCCACGAAGGCCAGACCAGCCAGTTCCCGGACAACCTTATGAGAGATATCTGACCGGAAGGCAAATTAAAAAATTTAATTAAATATTATGATGCAGGCTAAACATAAGCCAAACCAAGCGATACATTTTCATTGACTTTTCATGAAAAACAAAACGATAATGTTTTTATACTCATTATTGTAAATATTAGGAATTTTATAGCATATAAAATATAATTATCATACTGAGTGTGAAATATACCTTCTGAGTCCGGTAAAAACCTGATAGGTAAAGAGCAGAATCATAGATTGCCTGCCCTTTACTGGTGGTGTTGATTATTTTTGTGGTTTACAGATATATATTCAGATGAAATGGACAATAAACAAACAACACGTTATATAAATGCTAAAATAAAAGAATGTGATATAGCTATTCATATGTGGATAGCTCAGTCATTAACAGATGTTGAATATGATATACTTGAACTATTAATCAAAGGGTACACTGTCACGCAGATATCAAGAATCAGAGACCGTAGTGTTAAAACAGTTTCAGCCCAGAAGTTTCAGATATATAAAAAACTTAATATTAGAACTGACATTACATTCTGGCTAGATCTTTCATTATCTCCTTATGTAAAAATAATATTTATGCACTGTGAGGCAGAGCCGTATTGATATTGACTGAGAGGTCAACTCAAATTTCTAAGGCAACAGTTCGCGTAAAACATGTACATAGATTTGTGTAATTTCTTTTTTCCATTGGGGAACCAGTGTTGCTCTGAGGTCAGCATATCACCTCTGTTCAGGTGACAAAATTCAGTGTGCCACTTCATTACAACTCTGAACTAATATGCGGCTAAGGCATTCTGGAAGAAATTCTAACACATTTTATAAGTAGGCATAGAGGTGCTCTCATTGAATTAGTTGCACAATCAGTAGCCCACAAAACTCTATGCCTGTCTTTTTTCACCCGCACATGACAGGGGATTCCTCAGCAGCCTGACCGGGTGAGCTATTATACTGTTCTGGCTTTTTTTTAATCAACGCTCTGACAAGCTCTCATCGATTGTTTCTCTTATTGGGCTAAGAATGAAATCGATCACTCGGCGATAGCCTGTAATAATTTCTGCCGTGATGCTCATACCTGACGTCAAAGTTACCTGTTTCTCCTGAACCATTATGGTTGAATCTGTCAGTGTCACATCGCCCTCGAAGTACAACCCCTTTTGGTTGTCCTCGACAGCCTCACTGCTAACCGTTCTGACAACGCCATGCAGGTAGCCGTGACGGGTATAGGGGAACGCTTCGACTTTTATCACCACGTTCTGTCCGGGCGAAACAAAGCCTATATCCTTATTGCTTATTTTTATTCTGGCGTCGAGATGATCGTGCTCCGGAACAATAACCATCAGCGTCTGTGCCGTTGTAACGACACCACCTTCTGTAAAGGTCGCCAGCTGCTGCACAACACCATCGACCGGCGACGTTATTTGCAATGCGTCCCGCCGTTCACGGTTCTTATCCAACTCATGGGTGACTTGCCGGATAGTGTCCCGCGTCTTGGTTAGTTGCTCCATCAGATCACGACGGAATGTTTGTTTAAGCAGCTTATACTCGTTGTTAGCTTGCGCCACAGTCTCACTGGCTTCTTTGATTTGGTTCCTTAGCACCTCAAGTTCATTTGTGATTTCCACATACTGATTTTCCTGATCTAATAACTGGTGCTTTGATATAGCCTGCTTTTTATAAAGAGCGCGAATATCGCTGAGCTTTACCTCAGCAATATGCTTCTGCTGCTCCAGTTTGGCAATCCGGGATTTAATCGCGGCCTGTTCTGCGTTCTTCTGTCGAATAATCGCCTGCTGCTGCTCGCGCGATGTTGCCCATGCGGTAAATTGCTCCTGCATCAGCCGATTGGCTCTTTCGGCATCCGGTCCCGCAGATACGGCCATCGTAGGCGGCACATTGCTCTCCGTTGCTTTAAGAAGAGCTTCCAGCCTCTGCTCATCAAGACGTGACTGCGCCAGAACGCTTTCGTTTTGGGCGTTTTCAGCTTCAGCACCGATTGCCGTAAGAGAGATCAGCAATTGCCCCTTCTGCACCTTCTCGCCATTTCTCACATAGACTTTATTCACACGAGAGGTTTCCAGTGGCTGAATGATTTTACTACGGCCACTCAATATCAGCTGGCCTGGCGCTACAGCCACGATCTCAACTTTATAGAAGACGGAAATCAATAGCATCAATACCAGAAAGACCATAATTGTACGCGCCACAATCCGGGGAAGAGGCGACACCGGTTTTTCGGTCAGTTCAAGATGTGCCGGCAAAAAGTCATACTCATCCCGTAGCCGTTTGGGCACGTCTAACGACTTCCTTATTGACCAGGCTTCGCGGAAAACTAAAAAATACTTTTTCACCAGGTCTGAAATACCCTGTATCCATAATTTCATGTTCATTCCCTTGTTAAGCAGACTGCAACTGATGAAGGTAGCGGTAAATGCCGTCAGGGCGAGCTAGTAATTCCTGATGGGTTCCGGACTCGGCCACGTTCCCTTTATCCATCACCATAATCCGGTCAGCCGACCGCACCGTTGAGAGCCGATGGGCAATAATAATCACGGTTCTGTTTTTACAGATGTTGTGCATATTCCGCATGATGATGTTTTCTGATTCGTAATCTAAAGCACTGGTAGCCTCGTCCAGAATCAGGATACGAGGGTCGGTAATAAGCGCACGAGCGATAGCTATACGCTGTCGTTGACCACCAGACAGCCCAGAACCTTGCTCGCCAACCACAGTGTCGTAACCCTCTGGAAGTTCGCTTATGAAGTCATGAGCGCCAGCCAGGCGGGAGGCGGCAATGATTCTCTCCATTGCGATGCCCGGACAGGCCAGCGCAATATTTTCTCGGATACTGCGGTTAAGCAGAATATTTTCCTGCTGCACGACACCTATCTGGCGGCGCAGGGAGGCAGGGGTAACCAGGGAAATGTCATGGCCATCGATCAATATCTGCCCCTGTTCGGGAACGTAGAGCCTCTGGAGAAGGCGAGTAAGCGTGCTTTTGCCTGATCCTGAACGACCAACCACACCAATAATCTCACCGGCCGCTATGTTAAAGCTGACGTTCTCAAGAACGCGCGGGATATCCGGCTTGTAACGGAAACTGATGTTCTTGAACTCGATCTCCCCTTTGATCGGCGGCAGATTAATACCATTCCCCGACACCTCTGTCGGGTAGTTGAGGATATCTCCCAAGCGCGCTACGGAAATGCCCACCTGCTGAAAGTCTTGCCAGAGTTGAGCAAGGCGTAAAACGGGGGCAGTCACTTGCCCAGAAAGCATGTTAAAAGCAATCAGCTGACCAATGGTCAGCTGCCCCTTGATGACAAGATGGGCACCTAACCATAGCGTAATGATCATCACAGCCTTCTGGATGAGCTGTATACCTTGCTGTCCTACGGTCGCGAGATGAGTCACCGAGAACCCGGCAGAAACATAGCAGGCAAGCAGCTTGTCCCATTTGTTGGTTATCTGGGGCGTTACCGCCATTGCCTTAATCGTGCCTATGGCAGTCACAGTCTCGACAAGGAAAGATTGGTTTTCCGCATTGCGCGCGAATTTGGTGTCCAGGCGCTTTTTGAGCGTCGGGCTGATGAGTAGCGACCAGACGATATACACAGGCAATGACAGGAGTACGACCAGCGTGAGTTTGTAGCTGTAAGTCCACATTACCGCCAGAAAGATAAACGAGAAAAGCATATCCAGAACCGACGTCAACGCCTGGCCGGTCAGGAAGTTGCGGATCTGCTCAAGCTCCCTGACCCTGGCAACGGTATCGCCAACTCTCCGCATGGAAAAATAAGAGAGAGGCAGAGCTAACATGTGTCGGAATAAGCGCGCACCCAGCTCAACGTCTATCCTGCTGGTTGTATGCGCGAAAATATAGGTTCTCAATCCGCCGAGTATCACTTCGCACAGAACAACGACGACCAAAGCAATAACAATGACATTGAGGGTAGAGAAGCCTCTATGAACAAGAACCTTATCCATGACAACCTGAAAGAATAATGGCGTCATGAGTGCCAGCAGCTGCAATGCAATGGAAGCGACAATTACCTCGATAAAGATACGTCGATATTTTATTACGACAGGTATAAACCAGCTGAAATCAAAGCGTGCCAGCTTACCCAAAACAGAACTACGGGAAGCAACGGAAATGACTTTGCCGCTGTAACGATCTTCAAACTCTTCTGTAGAGAGAGTAATTGGCCGGTCTTCATGGAAATCATGAATAAGATATCGGTTCGTGGTCTTATCGATGGCTGCAAGAATAAAGTGCTCTCCATCATCACGCCAAACGAGCAGAGGGAGAGTGAGGTAGGGGAGGCGAGTGATCGGCTTAATATCCAGTCGGCTTTTAAGTCCTACTTGACGAGCTGCAAGTACCCAGGCTTTTTCACTTATTCCCTTTCTTTCAGGATCAAACTGATGTTCTATATCTTTAGGTGAAACAGCAATACCGTGATACTGCGCAAGCATAACCAGCGCAGAAAGAGCAATATCGTTATTCATAAATAATCTGGATTAGGTTGCATTAAATGGCAGCCCGGAGGCTGCCATTAAAATTTAGAAAACAGGATTTACTGCAAAGAGTTTGGTTAGATCCTCTTCAAAAATTTGCTTTGGGTCCACCTCAGAGACTTTGAAGCTCATTGTTGACATTGCACCAATAAGAGCATCAATCTTTTCTGAAGTGATTAGCTTGCCATCCCCAGTTATAATAGATTCCACTTTCATATTGTCACCGGGGCCAACTTTGGATTGTGTGGAGTTGACGTCAAGGAACCACTTGTCGAAAGTAATTGAGTCTGTACTGTTCTGGACAGTTAATTCAAGACTTTGCCTTTCTGGATTACGCCGGAACACGATATCTGAGGCGGTAATACCATCAAGGAATAACATATCTTTTTCACCATTGAAATCATAAATGCGATCTTGACCATCGCCTTTTTTGAAGAGGTAGACATCGTCGCCCATATCGCCCTCCAGCTCGTCATTTCCTTCGCCTCCACTTAAGAGGTCATTACCATCACCACCCCAGATAATATCATTTCCCTTGCCCCCAAATAGCAGATCGCTACCGCCACGGCCATAAATTTTATCGCTTTCGTCACCACCGTAGAAGTGATCGGTTTGATGGCCGCCATAGAAAGTAGTTTTTCCATTAGAACCAATAATCTGCTCGACAGAATGCAGTTTGTCAGTGACATCGTAGTAATCTTTTTCTACTTTAACGTCACGGTATTCGATGCTTTCTGTATTTTTCCCCATATTGGTATGCTGTTTGGAGATGACTTCATGGTAAACATCGCCAATGACGCGGCGTTTTACTTCATAATTACCACTTTCTTCGCCAATGGCTTTAATTACTACCATTGAATCTGGTGAGCGAGAATAGCTGACAGTATCAAAACCATCACCTGCATTAACTATGGTCTGACCCTGACCAATATAAATGGTGTCATCACCATTACCCATATCGGCCGTCAAGGTTATATCATGGACGCTATTATCACGAAAAACGATCCTTTGTACGATACTTGAGAAATCTGCCGTCGTGCTAGTATCGCCTTTATCGATTACCTTCCAATCTTTATTTTTCCCTAGTGTAAGCGTAGACCATGAGTTTTTACCGGTCTGGACTCGAACGCGGGATTCAGACATTGGAGACATCAACGGCGCCATGAAAACCAGAGCCTGCGAAGATGAATTGGAGTCTAATGTGATGCTTCCCTTTTCAGCGTCGACAGCTACTTGATTAGCGTCATCAATTACTCTGCCATTTGAAATTATGGAGGTGTAAATTTTACCGCTGGAGATTTTCTCCCCCAATCGTGTTACCGCTGCCAGTTCCCCTAACATTAAATCCCAGCCCTGCTGTGTAACGGCAACAAGAGATTTTGCCCCCATCTCCTCAGCCATCTCGTTCAGCATTTTCAAGTTATCTTCAACGAAAGCTGAATAACGTGAGTCATATCCGTGTTCAAAATAATTCTCACCGGGGTGTGCTTTCTCCCAATCATTAATTTTTTGCCAATACTGATTGGCAATGCCGTTAATCATTGCTTGTTTAGAAGCCTCAAGGATAGCAGTGATAACCCCCGCAACAGCGCCTACAATAAGAGATACAGGTGCGGCAACTAGTGAGCCTGCAGCGGCTGCCCCAACGCCAGCGGATACAGCGCCAAGGGTGGCCGATGCAGCAGCTGTGGACGCCTCAACAATACCATATTCCTTTTGGAAATTAGCAAGAAGTTCATCACCGCTATAACCATATTTCTTAAACTTGTCTGCAACTTTTAGGATTTCATCGGCGTATTCAAATTTTTTCGCCACGTTATAGAAAGATAAGGGGCTGATAGCGAGAGAAACAGATGATGCAATAAGCCCAATAACCGGAGCAGTAACCGACATCCCTGCCGCCACCCTCTGCGCTACAATGATTTGAGTAACCGTTTTGGTAATGTTGCCGACAATTTTGGTCGTCATTTCAACGCCGGCGGCGACCTTCTGACCGGTGCTGGCGGTCGGTGATCCTAACACCAAGCCTGCGCTGATACCGCCGAGTATCCCGGAAACCCCATTAAGAACAGCCGTACCAGTCTGAAAATTCAGGCCTTTGATCCCTTGTAAGACCGACGAAACATTTTCGAGGCCGCTGACATTTTGGATTTTCTGACCGAGATTAGAGAACGTGTCTGCAAACTTACTGACAGAACCAACAGAACTGACGGCCATCTTCAGAGTTTCACTGGCGATATTCAACGCACTTTTTGCAATAGTGAGACTATCTGCATTCCCTGAAGTTAATAAAGCATTGAGGTCGACCCCAGCCAGTGAGGTTGAGAGAATCGATTGAACAGTTGTAAGGAGAGAAGTGAACTGGTTAACGCGATCACTGATGCCCGCAGCAGTGATGTTTTCTGTTGCTGCGTTCTTTTGTAACAGCGAGTCTAAATATTCTGCTGAAACCGCAATGCCCTTACTGGTTACGGTCAGAACCCCGCCAGCAACTGTAATAGCGTCTTTAGAAATAGCTAAATCAGATGATTTTTCTACAGATAGCCCCAACTTTTTAGCTGCAAGGGCCAAATCTTTCATACTTCCTACAAGCCCTGCCGCTGACCCTACAGTTACAATAAGTTTGGAAGACTGATTAGTCGACATATTTACCTCTGATATTTTTTAATGCTTCAGATAGTTCATAGTGATATTGAATAAACTGTTTTTTAGCTACTGTTTTATCGATTTTACCTCCATGAAACTCAGTGACTTTACCGGTTGATGTTTGTTGTGTTACTCGTATTGCTCTAAATAAGGAGTGCGGGTAATGCTCACGCATATGCATATACAATTCACGGGTATGACCAAATGGAGCTATCCAGTCGATAAACCATTTTCGATCACCTGATATCCAGTCATCGGCTACCAGTGAATTTGTATCCATGATATATTTGACTTCATTTTCGAGACTTAAGTTTGCCCAACTACACCACGCCACGGGATAATCGTTCTTCATCAGAAGAACATACTGTTTGTGAATGATTGCCGGGAGTATGTTGTTGTGAAATATAGATATAGGCCAGCTTTTATGAAGTGCAGAACACCCCCAAAGCCAGGCGGCTTTACCAACAATTTCAAAATCAATGTCGTATCTGTCCATATAAGTAAATTTCAAATAATTTGGTTTCTTAATTTTACGACATGCAGTCTGGCCAGCCATCCTTCTCACTTGAGAAATTCAGAGTGACAGGATGGCAAGGCGCAGAATTATATCAAAGTTGTTATTTTGTTATTTGCACTCAGCGTAAACAAATCAATCCCGAATATAAGTATAATCAGAACTCATATCGAATACCGACAATACCTTCATAATTGTTTTTGAAGTAACCGTCAAATTTCGCATTAACACCTGCTTTAATGTGTATATTTTCAGTTGCTTTACCTTCGACTTCTACAGAAGATGTGATTCGCTCCAGGTTCTTCGACTTGTATTGGTGCTGTGACCAGTTATCGCTCAGAGAAATTCCGGACATCTCGTTAAGGTTGTTATTACTCCACACACCTGCTTTAAGCTTAACGTCCTTAATTTTCTTCTCAGCCTCAACTCCGGTTTTAAGCCAAAGGGCATTACCCCCGCGAAGCTCTGCACTGCGGCCTTTGCCTTTTAAACGGCTGTTACTCACCTTGACGCCATTAAGCGAGACAGTAGGCGTGATTGAGAAGTCTGCGTTTTCAAAATTGAATTTGTAGCCAGCTCGCAGACCACCTGTGAACACATGACTTTTCACCTTTCCTGACAGATCGCGCAATTCGCCATGAACTTTAAAGTCCTCGGTTAACTGGCCAAAGCCTGCGGCCCCATCAACAAACAAGCCTTCCATGAGTTGCTGCCTGACGTAGACGTTCACACCCCACAGGTTATAGCCGTTTCGGTAATAATCGGCGTTGGCTTGTCCACGATTAAGATCTGCGCCAACGCCCCACCATGAACCGGAATCATTCGACTTCTTGAAGCCGATGTTCAGGCCGCTCTGACTAAGCTTGAAGTCGCCATGTTTGCCGTAACTTTGCTCCGTCAACGCCCACGCTCCGTTTGCTGCAGTCCCATCCACAACCTGTTGCCAACGGTCTGCTCTATCACTCAGGATGTACTCATGAGAGATAAAGGTATCTCTGGCCTTATTTAACAGGGCCGTATTCGAGTGTCTTGTTAAAGCCCTATCTACCGTAGTTTCTTGAGTTTTCTCACTATTTGTTTTAGTAGAACTGTCAGATCCCGAAAATGTCAGTTCCTCATTCTGCGAATCTGGTTTCGCATCTTCCTTTCCACTCTCGGTTTCTTTCTCCACAGGGGGGGCCGTAGATTCCGAACCGTCGTCAGTAACCACTTTCTCTGGTTCTGGCGTGTTTTCCTCTTCACTGCTGGACACAACTTTAGCAAGCTGCCACATTACTTTTCCGTCAGCTTCTTGTACTTGGGTTTCAGGTGTGAAATCTGAAAAACCGCGTGTAAAGCTGCCAAAAGAGAACATGTTATGTGCTGTACCTGCTGGCGCAGAAACGACTGTCAGATCATTTTTGAGGCGCGCATTCTCATCAAAGAACAGAGAAACATCCAGGATGTTATTTTGCCCTTGCGCACGTTCAATAATTTCAATTCGGTCGCCAATCCCTTTGCTTACATCTGCGCCTAAAGAAATATGCATATCGGTGGCGTCCATTTCACTGATGCGTAATGTCTTAGGATTCCAGTCTGAGCCTAGCATTGACAGAGATCCGCCATGACTTACAAACTTACCTAATGAGGAATCTCCGGCTATGTTCCATTTGCCGCGCCGATCTAATTGCACACTTGAAGAGTCGTCGCCAGTGATAGTGCCATTGAATACAGCATGAAGAATATTTAACTCAGTATAGTCTTTAAGCATCGCATGGCCATTGAAGACGCTCTTGTCAGATTCTTTTTCGGCCACAGAACTACCTTCTTCCAGTGAGAATGCAGTACCTTTACCATCTTTTGTATCAATGAATACTTTGTTATCTCCAAGCGCAATAACAGAGTTGTTGGCATCGAGATTAGTGCTCAAGGTAGCATTGCGAGCAAGCCGGAGGTACGCGTTGTTCAAAACGAGTTGACCAAACGTAAAGTCTCTGTTTTCCCAATCTTTCTGCTCGAAAGACGTTGGCTGTGTGTGTACAGAATCGTCGCCTTTCGCTGATAAATGTTCAGCTGTTTGCTGGGAATTAAATGCATGGATGACAGGATGTCCCTGTAAAACCAGGTGCCCGTTGTCTTGGGTGAAAGTCCCTTTGATATTCGCGGACCCATCGAGAACCAAAGCGCCCCCATATTCTGAGGAAACTCGGTTCTCCACGTTCATGTTGCCTTCCAACCTGCCGTGAAACACGTAACTCTTATCATTCGTTCTCTTAGCTATTAGTTTTTGAGCTGCATCGAGTTCATGGCCTAAGTATTCCCAATTATCATCACTGATTTGAGAAGTAGGAAAATACCCATACTTGCTCTTTTTGAGAATGAAGTAGTCGGTTGTTCTTGTGTAGGTGTTATTGTATTCGTATAGATCGCCTACTGTCCCTCTATTAGAGGAATCCCATTCATGGGTAGTGATATCTCTCGGCTTAAGCTGATAGTCAAGTGTGATGGTTGAAATATTTTCATTATCATCGTTAGCAAGCACTGCACCGTAATCGGCGGCCTTTAACTTGTGGAAAGTCGCACTTGTACCATTGAGGTCAAGTTTACCGCCCCGATATCCCCATGAGACACTATCTGGGTTAATTTGTCTTTCATTACCGAGAATAACAGACGATGTGCCCCCTGCGATGTTAACGCTACTAAAGGCTTGCGTTGACCCTTCTTCATTGGACTGTTGATTAAGAACAACAGTACCGGCACCGACTTTTAATCCCCCCTCGTTGATTCCAGTACCCTCAACGATGAGCGTACCGTCGCCGATCTTATGAAGATTATCTCCTTTTAATCCGTTGAGCTGCCAGTTTACCGTTGAAAGCTTGTCAACGATGATGCCAGCACCAGTCCAAACGCTATTGTTTATGGCTGTGACTGTATAGCTGTCTAAGAATCTTAAATAACCAGCCCCCTGGAACACATCATCAACAAGCTTTACTTCCCCTCCTTTTCCGGAGAAATGAATATTTTTTCCTGCATTAAGATCGGAGCCTTGTTTACCTTGCATTTTATAGGTGACATTGCCCTGTGTAAGATTACCAGTCCCAGTTTGCGGGTCGAAACTCCATGTCAAAGGCGCATCATCAGAAGAGTCGAAAAGAACAAACGGACCATCATCTTCTGTCATTTTTTGATGAACAAAACTCAGTGGTATAACAGCCCAGTTGTTTGCCCTACCGCCCGGACCATTGCCGGCTGTGAGAACACCAACTAAAACCCATTTTTGTAGGGTGGTGTCCCAGGCAAAGAGCGGAGAACCACTATCACCAGCCTCACCATAGATCGGTAATACGTCATTCTTCGTGTAGTCAAAAACTAATCCAGAGGAACTTGATAACATCTCTCCACCCTGATATGAAAAAGGGTTACCCACTGTACCGCCAGTAAGCCAGTTATAGGCACTCGAAAGGTGATCAAGGGTGTTATTACGGTCTTTAATGTATTGATTACCCGAGCCCAGGCGATAAAAAACAGGGTATCGCACTTTATCTAAGTACGCGCCACTAACAGCCCCCTGAGAAGTTACAGAAGTTGGGGTAACTTCGGTCACAAGTTTATTTAGTCTTGGTATATGAAAGTCAAGGTTAGGCGCGTTATTACGATCTACAATACTATAGTAGTTATTGCCATCACCAAAACTAACTCCTTGATAACTCCCATTATGCTTAACACTCACAACATATTGAGGGTCAATTAATGTTGCTACACCAATACCTGAATCTACAGAACTGAAATCTGGCATCGGGGCTTTATCTAATTTACCCACCAACTCACCACTCTTGTTATAAACTGGAATATTGGTGGAGCCTGGATTAAAGAGGCCTTTATTTTCAGCGAAATCTCGAAATAACTGATATGATATTTCGCTGTTTACCGTTCCTGCAAAACTATGCCCTGTAGCTAAAAAAATAGATATTAAAGAAGAAAGAAGAAGTACCCTAATCTTTTTTTTATTCTTCTTTTTTGTGAGTTCAGAAACCGCGATTAAACAGCCAGCAACTTTACTGTAACGAAGAGAATATATTAAGTTCATAATTCATTAATGAATTTATAGTTCAATAGATAGTAAAAATATAAGGTGCATAACATTAGAGAAAGTCAAACACTCACTATGTTTTTACACTTTTAAAAAAATCAAAAGATAAAGAATTGGAAACCATTTCACAATAGTTGCTCATATTTGCATTTAAAAAATAATACCCTTGCCCTCCCCACAAATCCAGTTCAACAGACATCTTATGATACACTTCATTTTCAATCCCCTCAGCTATAACATAAGGGACGAATTTTTTTATTCGTTTTATTGTTTCTGATATGGTGTGATTTTCTATGTTATGCTGCAGGAAGCATTTGTCTATTTTTATAGCATGATAAGGTCTCTTGATAACTGCGGACATTGTTGCATTACTACTTCCAAAATCATCAAGCCAGATGTATCCAGACAAACTGAACAAGAAATCTATCATACTATCATCCATATCAAGGTTAGGATGATTTTCTGATATTTCAAAAGCGATAAAATCATTCTCCTTTATAATTTTCTGTATGCGCTCGTCTTCGTAAATAAATGCACACAATCCATCATCAACATTTACTGAGCATATAATGTTATTTTCGATAAAGAATTTTTTATTTGTAACAACCCACTCTACCTGCTTGTTCAAAAGCTTGTTCTTTACATCTTGACGAAGCATCTTTAGTATCTTTATGGTAGGAGCTTGCATACCATTATTAAATTTAAACCTGCTTAAAACCTCCATTGCAATAAGTTTATTATTATGCAAGGAAAAAATTGGTTCCACTATAAATCTAACGTTCATAAAGATTAACCATTTAAAATGATGTTAATAATAAAATTGTGTCTATGAAACGCTGTAAAAAGACACAGCTTTTCTAATTGCCACAACTCAAGTATTGTAGTGTAACTTTTGGATTGCGATTTCAGTATCAATACCCCCCTGCCACTCAAAATAGTTTCCCCATAAGTCTTCCTGATATGTAGAGTTTGTTGTAAAAACTGATTTATATTGCCCCTTTTCCGATACCCCATCAGAGTAGGATTGAGATACTACAAGGCTTACATGATTTGGCTGTACATTTAAATCCAGAATCTCGCAATCTTTTGTTCTGCATAGAATATAAATATTTCTGCTCTACTCCAGATTTTTATTCCCCGGGTTCATAAAGAGGTACTTTGGCGTCCAGACCATGTGATATTTACAACGCCAATATACATTCAATGAACTTCGGCAAAGTTCCATGCCAGTTTGTCTTTTTACTTGTGATGAGTAAGCAGAGATATGCCGACACGAGCATTCTCCACGCAATATTTCAGGAGAGAACACTACTTTCCTAAGTGGTGATTTAGAGTTTACAGTATGATGTACAAACACAATTTACTTCCATATACAAAGCATATATTACTCCTTTCAATATCAATCATTTTAAGAAAATTCATATAGATGAAGTTAAAAAGCACCACGCGATAATCACATAGAATTAAATTCCGCTGTACGATAACATATAATAATTACCTCCCATCTATTCTTTAAGCTATTTAACTAGCTTTGTTTACAGTCACAATAATGATTAACTACATCTCTTGGCAGAACAGATATAATAAAAAAACAATATAAATATTTTAGTTGCATGATGATTATCATCATACTCAATTTATTTCTGCCACAATAATCACACTATCTTTAAATGGTCCTGGCTCCGGTTTTTTTGATTTAAACGACGCACTAATCGGTATATTAAGAGTCCCACTCCCTGATGAAGAGAAACTATCTTTATTAAAGCTAATATTAGCTTTATTATTATCACCGATTGTTACTTTGCAATTTTTCTCTACTGAATTTTTACCGCAAAAGGCTTCAGTAACAGTTTTTTGAGTATCTTTGAAATATAACTTAACCGAAACAGGATTATCTTTACAAGACAGTGACAAGTTTTTTGATATATTCACTCCCGCTTTGGCTTGTTCATATGTCATCTGCCCAAAATCAAGAGAAGGCTGATTGTGGCTACAGGTTGGAGCCTTTACTTCTAAGTGCCAGTTGTCAACTGATATAAATAAAGCGCTACTCATTTCTTTTCTCATTATCTCTAGGCTCCCTGCATAGAACCCTTTATTCTCCTCATAAAAAATTTTAACCGGAAGAGAAAATTTAGAAAAATCATAATTTCCAGGCGGTATAGGTTCTTTAGTTTTCAGTCGAAATGTCATATTAGTACTCCCCCCCCAGTTCATGCTCCCTCCAATCTCTAAATCTGTGCAACCATTCTCCCATCTATGATTCCCAGCATTTATGGCATGGCCGACGTTCGGAGTCTTGTTATTATCAACAGAAATTACCTCAAAACTAGTGCCATTAGGGAATCTATAAAAACCATTTTGAAATGAAACCCAATATGTGTGTACCCCGTCAACAGGGGTGTATAACCATGGATACATGTTTTTATTTATCCTTGATCGCAAATACATATTAGGGTCTGTCTTTATTACCAAATCATACTCTAACTCACCAACCTTCTTAAAAGACTGTGCTTGGAACTTAGGAACTCCCCAAAAAAGATCGCAATACCTCTCTATATCTGCATATGCATTAGCAGATATAATTAATAAAAAAAGAGAAAAAATTCTCATATATCACCCAATTACATTGACTTATAAAAAATTCAAGCCTGCGAAATGAAATATTGTATTTTCATTTTTATGGTTCTATTGTGCAGTAGAACTCATGATACCCCCTCATAAACGCTATATTAAACATAATCAATATAAAAACAATTAGCTATAATATTCAATATCTATTGATATCTGATACTCATATTTGCTGTTGCGGAAAAAGTTCCTGTTCTTAGCTCACTATTACCATTCCTATAGGGAATGGCAGTAAACGTAAAAGTTCCATTCTCTTTTCCAGAAAGGCCTTTTTCTATTGGATAACCTATTGTCTCATTACCATTACCCGCACCCTCTCCCAGAATTAATTTTCTTGCTGTTCCGTCACCTTGGTAAAGAGCTATGCCAAAATTACTTATATTTGTCATCAGTACGTTTTTATTACTCCCCATCGGAGTTCCTGTGACTTTGACGTAGGCTGTGCCCTGTGCGTAACCGCAGGTAATTGGAATAGTAACCTTTCGGCGGTTACGCTGATTTGACACGTCTGTCACCGATATATCACCGAAATTTACTTCAATAACCTCCCCATTATTAACTTGACACGGTGGGACTTGTATTACTCCTGTAATTTCAACAGGAATATCCATTGCCAATGTTCTGGAAGATAATAATAATACCCCTCCCCACCTTAATATTCGCTTAATTAAATTCAGAATCATAGCTTCAATTTCCTGTGGTTTTCTTATCAAGTAGCGCTTGTTTATATGCTTAAGCATTGTCTTACACTAACTCCTGCCTGTTCCTGTGCAATGCAAATGGAAGTATCGAAGCAATACTTCGCCAGCTATAAAATTAAGCGCTTACCTGACCATTCATAATCAGCAAAACAGGCAGATGGCTCTGCCTGTTTAAGAAAAATTTAATTTCTGCTAAGGTGGAGCCTCATATAATTCCAAAGCAACTCGAAAAACGAATTACTCATAACGTAATTCCATTGTGGCAGCAGCTGAAAACGGCCCTGGTTTTAGCAACGACATATCTCCTTCTCGAGCGACGCCAGCAGTAAGATATACATTATTCTTATTATTGCTTACTGTTCCTGAATCTAGGCTCATACTCTGACCAATGATAATGTTATTGCCCTGTCCACCTGATGCTCTTGATTGTTTTAAATAGATTGCAAGCTTTTCGTTAGAGTACTTGTTTGTTTGAATGCTATTCGTTGCAACTCCTTTATTTCCTGTTATTCTAACCTTCGGAGTACCTATAGCATAAGGACAACTGACGGGGATATTTATTTGCCGCCAATGATAACCTGTATTGCCAGCCACAAGTGTCTGAATTTCAATATCTCCAAAATTTGTTTCTATTGGATTGCCACTATTGATGGTGCAGTTCGGGATAATCAAATTCCCCTTGAACCTTAAGTTATCTGCAGGCCATGCAGAAGTAGATATATGAAGCATTGTAAACAATACGACATATTGTAATTTATTCTTCATAAAATACCTCTTTCATTATTCATACAAAAGTTCAAATGTTGCTGTGGAACTATAATTCCCCGGCTGAACTGCCTTATTTGCGATGGCTTCTGGTGTAGCCTGAACGAACGCTTTAAAATTCAGCGTCACATTGTCCTTTTCGACCTTATTCCCCTGCCTGCCGTTCTGAACCTGATTCAGTTGCAGCAGGCTTCTGCCGTCAGTATCTATAATACCTATTCCCAGTTTCCCGCTATTTACACCGCTAACCTGTAAATATCCGGGCAGCTTCGGCTCTTCTGCGCCTTTGAATACCAACTCCACAAATTTCCCCATCGTGGTGGCATGGCAGTTAACCAGCTTGATCTGAAAATTCTCTTCATAGCTTTTCCCGGGCCAGGCATGATAAAGGCGGGTCGCAGTATCCCTAAACGTCACCTCCTGGGCCACTGAAGACGGGTCAATCTGACAGGGCCTGTCCAGCAGATTCCCCTTGAATCCCAGTTCCGAGGCATATCCGCATACCGGCAGAAAGATTGCCAATAACAGGATGCGGAATAACGCTCTGTGCATTCTGATTTTATCCACCATCCCCCCGCCTTATTCATAATCCAGCCGTAGACGCAACAGAGCTGTGTTGCCCCGCAGGTTCATGTGCGGTTTTTCCTGCACACGTTCCGTCGCCTGCCGACCTGTCAGTGCTTTCTGCTGAACCTCACTAAGCCAGTAGGTAAACTGATTTGTTCCACTGTATACAACAGCACGCCCCGCGCTGACCATCCGCTGATCCGGCTGCAGCACACTATCCTCCACACCCGTCAGCAGGGCATTCTGCATCACCATCATGCTGTCTCGCCCCCTCACAGAAGTGGCAGATGTCACCGCATCACCGTCGCCACACCCCAGCAGATTCAGCTTCAGCGCATAACGCCTGTTCTCCTTCTGCGCGGGCAATGGCAGCTCCACTTCATTCGTCTCCAGCGTGCAGGGGGATGACAGCAGCGCACCACTTACAGCCAGCATCCCGGTACGTCCATTGTGCTCATTTACCCACTTGTGACGGGTCTCATCTGCCACAAAAAAGTTATCCCGCATTACCAGTTCATTAGCCCGCAGCACACGACTCATGCCGCAGCTCACTAGCAGTACAGCCAGACAGAGTCCCGTTGTTGTCCGGTTCATCTCCGGCACCTCCGCTTAATCCTGTTACTGCGCGCTTATTTCTTCACCGCCGTACAACGGTCACCACTGCAACTGAACTGCAGCACCGGTCGTCCACCGTAGTCGTTGATGTAGCTTAGGTACGGCGTGCTGTATATCACGGACTTCACCATCTGCGTGGACTTCGGTGCCAGCATCACTGCCTCAAACTCGCCTTCCTTCGCCTGTTTTTCAGTGCCGCCAAGACCAATCACCGTCACGTAATACGGCGTCGGGTTTTCAATCCGGTAACCCCCGCTGGTTTTGCTCATCACGAGCTGATCCTGCCAAACTGCATTGGGTTGCGCCTCAATGGCCTTCGGGCGGTAAAACAACTTGATTTTGGTTTGCAGGGCTATCTGCAGCACATTCGCCTTATCACTCTTCGGAGGAATTTCACGAAGGTTGAAGTAGAACAGGGACTCCCGGTCCTGTGGCAGCTTGCTGATATCCGGAGTGCTGGCCAGACGGACCATGCTTTTAGCCCCCGGTTCAAGACGCTGTACCGGCGGGGTGACCACAATCGGTCCAGTGGTGATTTTTTCCTGCTTCTCATTCTCTATCCAGGCCTGTGCCAAGTACGGAAGCTGTTTGTTGTCATTGGCCACATTCAGCGTCATCGATTTCTCACCACCGTTAAAAATCGCACGCGTACGGTCCAGGGAGATGGCAGCCTGGGCTGCCGGTACTGCGCTCAGGCACGCTACCGCCATCAGCGTCTTTTTCAGCGCCGTTTTCGTTTTCAGCATTTTTTCTTCTCTCAGTTTTATGCCCTGACAGCTTCGCGTGTGAGGTGAGGCTGTCAGGCTTTTCATTAATATCTTGGGAATACAGACTGCGAGTCGTCAGTGTTACTTCGCCTGACGACAGGGCAACAGTAACTGCTGCGCCGGGTCCAGTTTTTTCGGAATATCAACCACACACTGTGTCCGGCCGTCCCAGCCCACATTCAGGGTTTCGCCCGGATTCACTCCACTCAGCCAGGCCAGGCCACTGTCTGCCACCATCCCCAGCTCACGACCTTTTGCGTTTGTCACGCTGGCACCAAACGGTGGATGACTGTTGTCTGCCAGACGCAACACGACAAACAGACGGCTTCCTTTCAGGACTCCAAACTCGCGGTAACCAATGGCCCCTTCCGTCAAAACGGATTCCACCACTGAACGGGTGGCCTCCATGTCATCCGGCAGTTTGTTCAGGTCCACTGACGTGGTGTTGCGGTAATAACTGCTCACGTCCGTCACTACACCAATCCCCCAGCGGTTGGTGGAGACCCGGCCGCCGTCGACAGGTACGCCTCCGACACCATCAGTATCGACCAGCAAGCGGGTTCCCCCGTTTAGTCCCCCGGCATGCAGGGCAGAACCTTTAAGGGTCATGGTTGCCCCCCCTGATGCACTTACCCCGAACGAGGTGTAACCTTTCTCCACAGATGAGAAGCTGGCAGAAAGGTTCGCCAGCGGGCTGCTGTGGTTGTAGTACGCACCCATTTGACTCTGTGATGGCTGACTGCCACCACTGCTCACACCGGCGTTCAGGCTGTAACTGCTCAACCCTTTGTTCAGCGTGTCGCTGTAACCCACCGTGTTGGTATAACGGTCATTGCTCATGCTGCCGCTATAGCTGGCCGTACCGGTTCCCCATGGCACTGACAGCCGTATAAATGCCGAATCGTTATCCCGGTGCTGGTATTTCGAGCGGGATGCGGATAGCCCCAGGGATGCGTTCTTAAACCCGAAAGCATCGAAGTAACGGTTCACCGACAGGGTGTAATAGTCTGATGTCCGGCGGTCCCAGTAGGTCTGGTGGCTGTACTGCAGGTTGAGCGAGGTTTTCCAGCCCTCAATGTTCTTGTTGAGTGTGACGGTGTACAGCTCTTTCTCACGTCCCGTGAAATCATTCCGGTAACGGGCATTGAGGTACTGGTCCATCGTCATGTAATTGCGTTCAGAGAAGCGGTACCCCGCAAAGGTAATATCTGCATTAACGTCATCGAAACGCTTGGAATAGCTCAGACGCCAGGATTTACCCTGTTTCGTCTCCTTACCGGGAATACGGGCCACGGACTGGGTCACGTCAGCAGAAACCGTACCGAATTCATTCAGGTCACGCCCCAGACCCACAGCCATGGCGTTGTAATCTCCGGCAACGATACCGCCACCGTAAAGTGACCACTTGTTACTGATACCCCAAGAGGCTTCACCGGCGGTAAAGACAGGACCTTCCGTAGTGTGTTCAAAGTAACGCGAACGACCGGAAACCAGCTTGTAACGAATCTGACCCGGACGAGTCAGGTACGGCACATAAGCCGTATCCACCTGGAACGTTTTTTTTCGTCCATCCTGCTCTATAACCTCAACATCCAAACGACCACGCACAGAACTGTCCAGATCCTGAATGGTGAATGGACCTGCCGGTACGGTGGAGTCATAGAGAATGCGTCCCTGCTGTGAAATCACGACACGCGCATTTGTGTCCGCAATCCCTGAGACCTGTGGTGCATAACCGCGCAGTTTTGGCGGCAGCATGCGGTCATCACTTTCCAGACTGGCACCGGTATAGCGCCAGGAACTGAAAATCTCAGAATTGATGTAGTTCTCACCCAAGGTAAGGTTTGCACGCCAGCGCGGTATAGCGCGGTACATGTAGAAACGACTCCAGGTGAACTGGCTGTCCGTACCCTTTGCAACGCCGGAGCTACGATTCAGGTTGCCCTGATAGTCCGCACGCAGACGCCAGGCACCAAAGTTGGCACCTGCAGTACCGTTATAGCTCAGTGACTGGGACTGTTTTCCCTTATACGGCTTGTTCACCGTCCCGTTGATGTTGTAGTCAAACAACAGCCCCGGAATACCGTTATCCCAGCGGGACGGCGGCAGCCAGGAGGCATCGGAATACTCCAGCCAGGCCTGCGGCATATTGATATACAGCATCCCTTCGGCCGGATTCGGACGTATACCCACCCCCGCCAATTGACTGAGGTCCGCACACTGCCCGTTATTCCAGTATGTGACTTTCTCCAGAGATGCCTCGGTCAGCCCCATCCGGCTGATCATCTCCGGCGTCAGACAGGCCTGCGGTAACGGCTTCTTTCCGTCTGTGTCGGAAGCCGGCGGCTCCAGAAACGTTACCAGAAATGCCGACGGTGAAATCCCCTGGTCATTCACCATTATTTCCATCTGGTACTGCCCAGGCATGATATATCCCGCCTGGGAGAACCGGGAAAAATCAATATTCTGTCTGTCCTCGGCATCCAGAACATCTGTATTAAAGTCGACGGCATACGCAGGGATACCTGCCAGGGCAAGCATCAGAGCATATGTAATCCTGTTAATGATATAAGGGGATTTATTCTTTTTCATTATCTGAAGCAGTATGCAATACAGAAGACATGCCACAGGAATGGCACATAAACCACTGTCCTGCGTTCAGGAAAAATGTCAATTCAGCTAATAGGAATAACTTCAAAGATGTTTTTGATTAATTATTGACATCTGCAAATATGTTTATCATTCATAATCCACCTTGAAGCGTAATATGGCGTAATAATCTCCTGCCTTCAGCGGATAACCATTACGGACAACCCTCAGTGTATAACTTAGCTCTTCTTCATTTCCGTTCAGTAATAATGGTGGCATGGCTTTACCGGCACGGGCAACATACCCCTGGTTATCTGTTATCTGCAGATAAATGCCCTCCGCCTGGCCAGCAAGCGAAAATTTATCGGGTGTTTCGCCCTGCGAACCATCAAACGTTACCCGTATACGGCTGGCTGTATAAACATGCTTTCCGGTTCCGGCCAACTCGCAGTTACGCAGACGTAGACGGAATTTTTTTTCAGGCCCGACAGGAGTGCTTTGCAACGTACGGAGCGGAATAGCCCCCATATCAACCGCCTGATATCTGTCCTCCATTGCCAGAGTGCATGCCGGAGCGATGACCTGCCCCTTAAAACTCGTCCGTCCATGCCACCAGACAAGTTCTTCTCCCCAGTATTCAGGGAGAGTCATCCCGGGAGGAGGAAATGCCGACGATGCCGTAGCCTGAAAAACGGTACCCACACAAAAAATTACTGACAGGAGCCATCTGCACATACGGTATATCTTTAATTCTTACCAGTAATAGCAGGGGGGGGGCCCCCTGCGTATCTGACAATTAAATCAGAATAAGTTAATTATTCGTAGGTCAGATTGAAGTTAGTAACCGCAGTAAACTCACCTTCTTTCAAAGTGCCTCCCGTGGCCTTTTTAACCCAAGTGTTATAATGCAAAGTGTTATCACCCGTTTTTAATTTTGTTGCGCCACTGGGGCTTGTACCATCAAAGGCAACCAGAGTGCCATCGCTACTTGAAACAACAACCGCTGTGCCGGTGTTACCCGCAGTCCCAAGTTCATTCGCCTGGTCCTTAACAGTCGTTCCAGAAAAAGCCACTTTTACTGTCTTAAGATTATCGCCATCAAAAGTACAGTTAACCAGTTTAATATCCAGATCCTTTTTCACCGAAATACCATCAGCAGCCAGATGAGCTTTGGAAATCTGGCCAAAATCAATGGACTGATCGGCAGATTCCGGAGCAATCCCGCAGGGAGCATCAATTACGGTTCCTTTAAAATTTACTTTACCTTGTCCCTGATCCGCCGCATTTGCTACTGAACAGAAAGCAATTGCAACAGCTATGCCAAGAACCGATTTCATCATGGAAATAACCTCCTGATTATAGTTAAAATATCCTGTCAGTTATTACTGATGGATTTGCCTTACATAATACCGGGTCAAATGTGACACAGTATTATTTACTTTAATGAATTTTCTCATACTTATTGAGAAATAGCCCTGAGCGACCTTGTGTTTGTCACAGGCTTCTTTTCTTGTCATGCCGTGGACAAAAAAATCTTCCAACGCACAAATAACTTTTCGACTGTTTATAGAAGAAATTTCAACCAGATGTCGAAAGTGCTCAACAGACATACTACCAGCTTGTCTATAATGTTCTCCCGATAAAAAATCAAAGTTTTTTTTATGAAAAAACACATCCTCTCCTGCTTTTTTCCAAGGAGACATCAATATCAGAAAAATAAGTTTTTTTATTTATACAAGAAAAAAGAAAACGACAAAACAGAACAGTACAACACATTAAACCAATCTGCAAAGCATAAAACAGTGGAAAACAAGACTTGGTAAACAAGTGACAGCATAAAATGCTAACAAATGGTGTTTTTTTAGGATTAGTACCTTTTTTTTGTTAAAGAGAAAAAACATAAATAACATTAATAATCAACAACATAGACAAATCAAATTTTAATTAAAAATGGTAAATTGCTTATTTTTTGGCATTCATTGCTACTCAATAAATTACGTAATTTACTAAAAAATACCTCTAAAAGAGTAAAATCTAAGAAATTTTCCTATATTACTAAGACTGGTAATTTTATGACAAAATAATAGAATATATCGATATGTGAAATTTTACATGCACATTTAAGCGCCGAGATTCCTTTCCCTCCCCATGTTTTTAGGCCCCAGAGGTTAAGAGAAACAACAATATTTTTTCAGTCTTGGCTCTATAACCATCAATATTCAGAATTCAGATTATGTTTTATCGTTAATTTAAATCTATAAAATGAATACATGTGGAAGATCTCTTGTTCAAATTAACTTTGTTTTTTTCACGTTAAATATTTTATCAATAGACACTCGAGTAATTAGTGGAAGATTATTGGGGATAAAAAACACTATTAAACGCTTATGAAAAGACGTTGTTATTCAATTGTCATTGAATAACAAAAAATAATCAGTGTCCTGATCTCCGAAGAATACTTAAAAATAGCAGGAAAACTCTTGCTCCTCAGAGGGCAGAGCGACATTACATCAGAGATGTGCGTGAAGTAATTATCAGCAAGATTGAGCTTGTGCTACGTGAAAAATGACAGGATGACAGGGGCACAAGTAAGACAGAATTCACGCCCCTCCCTCCCTGTTATCTCTCCCTTGCTTTATGTTTTCAGATCTCGTTCGCCCTGGCATTACCCCAATTCTCCCAAAAACGGTAAACCAGCCCTCAGCCCGCACCATGACTGGCTTAAGACGGGATCCCAGCGGCAAAATGCGCCTTTACGTATTTGGTTTTACCCGCAATAATGCGTGATAATCAAACAAAAGGATCCGCGCGCTGCGATTTATTGTCGTGGAAGGATCCGGGCGTTCAGGTCAGAATACCTGTATCCATAAACAGTGCGTGTGCTACGTGAAAAATAACTCATGAACAATGTCATTCCCCTGCAGAATTCACCAGAACGCGTCTCCCTGTTACCCATTGCGCCGGGGGTGGATTTTGCAACAGCGCTCTCCCTGAGAAGAATGGCCACTTCCACGGGGGCCACACCGGCCTACCTGCTGGCCCCGGAAGTGAGTGCCCTTCTTTTCTATATGCCGGATCAGCGTCACCATATGCTGTTCGCCACCCTCTGGAATACCGGAATGCGTATTGGCGAAGCCCGGATGCTGACGCCGGAATCATTTGACCTGAATGGAGTAAGACCGTTTGTGCGGATCCTGTCCGAAAAAGTGCGTGCGCGACGCGGACGCCCGCCAAAAGATGAAGTGCGCCTGGTTCCGCTGTCAGATATAAGCTATGTCAGGCAGATGGAAAGCTGGATGATCACCACCCGGCCCCGTCGTCGTGAACCATTATGGGCCGTGACCGACGAAACCATGCGCAACTGGCTGAAGCAAGCTGTCAGACGGGCCGAAGCTGACGGAGTACACTTTTCGATTCCGGTCACACCACACACCTTCCGGCACAGCTATATCATGCACATGCTCTATCACCGCCAGCCCCGGAAAGTCATCCAGGCACTGGCTGGTCACAGGGATCCACGTTCGATGGAGGTTTATACCAGAGTGTTTGCACTGGATATGGCTGCCACGCTGGCAGTGCCTTTCACAGGTGACGGTCGGGATGCTGCGGAGATCCTGCGTACACTGCCTCCCCTGAAGTGACGGCATACGCGCTTCCTTATATAAGCTGTGGTCAGCAGAACAGACATAACATAAGCTGGAGCAGGTAGATAAGCTGTAGTGAGTAAACCATGTTTTATGAAGGGAGCAATGCCTCAGCATCAGGTTACGGGGTGACTCACGTAAGGGACAGGCAGATGGCAGCTCAGCCACAGGCAGCACTGCAGGAAACTGAATATAAACAGCAGTGAGCAGACCACTCACTGCACCTGATAATATAAGCTGTAGTCAGTAAAGGAGCACTCTTCACTGACTACAGTTTATGTTCAGCGGGATTTGAAGAGTTTTTCCAGGTCATCCAGTGTGATGCCCAGTTTTTCAAGCAGGGCAAGTTTCTCCGCCATCTCCGGACTGACTTTTTCCGCAGGTGAAGGTGGCAACGGATTTTCCTTACTCTCATCATTCGGCGCTTTTAACCGGGGACGCCGGTAGTGAATACAGAAGAATTTTGTCCGCCCCCGCTGGATCTCCGTGTAATCAAGATATCCAATCTCGCGCAACTGCTCCATTGCCCGTCTGACCGTCTGGTTCTGGGAAAATACAGGAGACTTCAGATTGAGGCGTGCACGCAGCCGCGCCAGCGATATCGGTGCCGGATCCCGGGGCAGGCTCTCTATAAAGGTGTAGAGTGCCTGGGCGGACTCCCGTCGCTTCAGGGCATTAATCGCCTTAAGCTGGAGAAGGACTTTTCTGTCAAACTGGTACAGTTCAAACAGGCGGGGATCAGCCTGTAACTGAACAATATCCCGCTCAGTATCGTAGTAGGCTGACTGTACCAGATGGGTGATGTATTCCCGGGTGTGCTTCTCATCGGTACGGGAAAACGAGATCACGGTACCGGCAATGCGCTTCAGGGAAGGGCTGATGCGCTCACGCAGCCTGCGGGATGACTGGCTTGAAGGTATACCACACAGTTTTGCAAACTCAACAAAAGGCAGTTCAACTTTGTCACCAATCACGTTATGGCGGGCAAAGGAATGAATGATCCCCACCCAGGTCTTGAAATCGTTATCCATATCCAGGCGGGGGCCGGTGATCTCAACCTTATCGAATCCCTCAGCACGGGCCAGGGAAAGACGAGTCAGCTCTTCCGTGGCATCAGTACGTGACAGTGTATTTTTTTTACTGTTCTTCAGTGATTTAAGGGTCGGTACAAAAACGCCCAGACGCATCAGCGCCACAGGTTGTACGGTGTTGTTATTGTTTGGTGTCAGTGTCACCAGCTCACCGGACGACTTATCCACCTCGCCGAACAGTTTTTTGATGTCTGAATTTTCGTTTTCCAGAAAGCCTCCTGCCTGTGGACAGTAAAAGAATAAACAGAAAATCGTGTGTCAGAACCCCGTCAACTGACTGAAGAAAAACCTGCAGTCTGTATTTAACAACTGAGTCTGGCGTACTGACCATAGTTTATGTCATTAACTTACTTCAGTATATGCATTACTGAATACAGCTTATCATGAACCTGTTACAGTTTATCCATAACATGCCACAGCTTATGTGAACGTGGTCCCGGCCCATGAGTGACAAGGTTTGTAGCGATATGGGGATCTTTAATGGATCCTTTATTGATCATTCATGGATCTATTTACTGGATCGGGCCTCTGGATATGTGGATAAATCATTCCGGAAAAACAGCATACACTACCGATTATGAAGGCTTCAGGGCGTACCTGCTCACTGTGATTACAGATCCATTGCGCTTCCTCGCCGGTTCGCGGGCTTCGCCCGGTCACCGGTCTGCGGCGAGCACCGTTTTTTCTGAAGTCTGTCTTTACAGGTAATTTTTGACGGAATCTGCCGTACTTCCTGAGCGTACAGTCATATCCGAAATACACTTCATATGTTTGTTTCAACGCCAGAGGCGCATACAGACTGGCTCCATGAATATCCTGATGACAGGCACTGCTGCGCAGACACCGGTCATGGATGTAACGGAAATACCAGCTGAACCACAGGTCTTCCAGTCGGGGATACTGAGTACAGGGCTGGAGCTTGTGGATACGTATCTCTGGATCTTCAAACACTTTATGGAAGGAAAGGTGTTAACCAGATCCCTTGCCTGCCTGGTTTATATCAAGCCCTATAGCGACAGGACGGACAGTGTCACCTTCCAGTCAGTAGCTAAACGATCTAAGGTGTTCCTGGACAAACTGCAGGAGCCAACGTCTGAAATGATAAATAAGCGAGGGAATATCTGGTGCTGGAAGAGTTGAGATGACTGGCACATTGGTATAAATCTTGCCGTCATTCTGATCAGTTTGTAACATTCTGTAATGATCACCATTGGCTGGCGATTTTTCTGTTCAGTAATGTAATTAACCTTATCTGATGCGCTGGCCACTATTCCATCAGCTGTACTGATGGCAGGCTCCCTGTTGAGGTCTGCCGCGAGCTGTCCGCCGGACTCAACGGGCTCTGCCACAATCCGGTTATGATAGCCTGGAAACTGATCAAGGGTCAGGTCGATATAGTCCCTGGCAGGGGCGGCAATGACGTGGCCGTATCTGCCAGGACCATTATCCCACTGCATACCGACAATACAGGAGTACAGGTTGCTGCCGTCTTCCGTCAGATAATCAGTCAGCGTCTGGCTGGCCAGCTCGCTGCAACCGGCCGGGAAATCCTTCAGGTGATCATACCCGGCGGTGAGAGAAGCCTCACAGGAAGTCAGCTCCAGAGCATGTCGGAAGGCCTGCAGGCGGGTCCAGGTGTCCGCATTCACTTTTTCACCTTCCCGTCATGACGGGCCAGGGACTGAAGTTTACGGACGTCCTCCCGGGATCCTTTCAGCTCAGCTTTCGTATCCAGCAGCTGCGCCGCCAGCGGTCTTTTTCCCGGGAGCCGACTTTCCTGGCACATATTCTTTTCGCAGTTATCCCCAGAATCTGTGGATAACTGTTGCTCCTCTTTTGAGAGAGAAGGCTTTACTCACCGCCTGAATGCGGCAGATATGTCTGGACGATATATCTGCATACGCCGGTACTGCTTCGTCAGATTGCACGGCAGGTGAATTGCCGGGCTGGTACCATACCATATTTGCGCCGAACCCGTCCGGGGCGGTGCCGATAACAGATGTTAAATGATTGGTCGTTTTTACATCTGTAAAAGCAACAGGGCCCCATGATTATATCATGGGGCCCTGTTACTCTGATTCTTCGCAATAGATTGCTCTGAATTAGATGCGCCTTCTCCATTAGACTAACAGTTCTATATTATTTTACCATCTTTAAATGTGTAAGAGTTTTCTGTTTTTTATTGGTGTTTATCTGTATTTTTTGTTTTAGGAACGTTTTTGTAAGAATTATCTTTTATATTTGAGGTGATATCTTATTGTGGTTGTTGTAATAGTTTAGAGTCGTAATAAATATGATTGATCGCCACTTTAAATGAAGTTAATCTACTGGAGATGAAGTAACTTCATTAATGCGTCATAAAAATAAAAATTCCTGTTTTGGGAAATATGAATGTGTCTGTCCCCTCCTTCGGGAGGGTGTTTTTTATCTGGAAACTGGTTTCTGGTTCTGATTTTTCTTTTTGTATTATAGCGAGTTACGCATATTTACCAATCGATGTCTGGCAAACAGAGTATGGCGATGGTGTGATTTGTGTTTATTGGTAAAAAAAACACCCCCGTAGTGGGGGTGTTGAAACTTCAACCTATGTACTCATTATCCTTGGATGGATGAGTAGCGTGCGATATTGAATCATATTCAGCAGGAATAATATTCGCAAAAAAATGGATGTGCAAGGAAATTTTTTATATGCTTTTGTGTGTGGTGGTTAGGTAATCAAGAAGATAAATGATGAAGTGTGCCAGTTCAGGATCAATGTTTCCATGGGAAAGCCATTTATTAATAATATCAATTAAGTTCGAAAGCTCAGGGAAGATTTGTTCAATGTTTTCCTCTGTCTCCCGCACAGTCATATAGCGACGTCTCCTTGGGGATTGAAAACAAAAACAATAATACAACAAGTATGAAACAGAAGGTAGGTGGCAGGGGCGGAACAGGAAAACGCATGAGGGCGCTTCCTGGGGGAGATGCCTGGTATCTTTAGGGTTCAGTTTTGAGATCGGGAATTTTTGTACATTAAGTGCATTATTTAATCAATTGAAACGCGTAATGGATTGATTTTATCAGCAACTATCGCGTTTAAGTTGTCGATCATATTTGAGTTGTCTCATTAAGGTCGAATCCCCTGAAAGCGGCGTATAACGTAGGAGTTCCCCTCTATAGCAATAGGTAAGGCTGTTCAAAAAAGGCTTACCGTACAATAATTCGCTATATCCAGACGGCCCCCCTTGTCATACAAGCTCGTAAGCGGCCCTGACGGCCTGTCAATGCGGTACTGCCCTGTCGGGACTGCTCTACCCACATAAGTTTCTACATAGCTTGAAGCTGGATGGGGAGGTATTACGGCTTTAGCCGTAATACTTTCTTCGTCCTCGCAGCGCTGACAGTTTTCAGGGATCAAATTTAGGTCCGCCATACACTCCGTAAAGACTCTGTCAGTTCACAGGTATTACCTAGTGAAGACGTATCATAAAATGAAAACTGTAGTTGGGTAGTTGCTCCCCCTCACGGCATGCAGGGGCTGAGGGGGAAAATTTCCTTATCTTGTTGTTGCTATTTCTGGCTTAGTCAGTTTTGAATTTTGCTTCCTAAGCAATAATCCCCTCACCGCAACAATCGTTCTTCTACACTAATAAGATCCGAAAAAAGGTAAAACCGGAACTTAATGAAATTACGGAGAATTTGACTGATATCCACTACCCCATTCTTCCGGCGTGCTATCTATACAGGCTGGTACATCTCATTTAGTCCGGAGGTTGTTATGGGCGTCAAAATCACAGGTTTAGACAAAATGCAGAAACAGCTAAAAGAGGTTGAGAGAGCAACGGAGGCCTTAAACGGAAGTTATGATGTTCGTTTTGATGCTAACGATCCTAGCAGCATTGAGAACGCAATTCAGGAAGCCTACTCCATGGTGGACGAACGCGCTTCTGGTTATGCCACTAATCCTATGGTCAGTCCATTAATCGAACACATGAAAGAAAATCTGCGCCAACAGATTCTGGACAGTGCAGAACAACAAAGACAGGAGAGCGGACAGGATGGCGATTGATATCTTTCAGTCACTTAAAAATTGCGTATTCGACCTTCAGCGCGCTGACGTTCAGAACTATCAGCAACCTCTTAAGCAATTGGCCCGGCTCTTGAACTCAGAGAATCTGCAGTCAGTTAATGCACATCTGACCCGCAATGTTGAACTTGATACCTTTCTGGCCAGGAGTGAAGATACTGAATCCAGCATGGCTGGTTCCGCTGTTCTACAGTGGCCTGATGAGCCCGCTGATATTTTGGGCCTGAAGTTGCTGCTGATCGAGAAAATGGCAGACGATAACAATTTTTCCTTTAATTTCTGTCATACATTTTTCTATGATCGAAACATTATTGAATCCATTCGAAAATTCACGTCGTCATTAGTTGCTGCGTATTCCGCTCTATTCGATCACGGATTGGCATCGAAGTTCGATCAGCGATTCGCATCCATTCGATCAACCGGGA
>ENA-OWOC01000059-OWOC01000059.1-gut-metagenome-genome-assembly--contig:-NODE-59-length-67496-cov-15.225545_pt1 | contig 67496 bp, 52 predicted proteins | sample MGYA00248245_ERZ651791 | MGnify/ENA primary metagenome ERZ651791 (study PRJEB26908, sample SAMEA4031703) | gut metagenome | biome: gut; feature: normal infant; material: stool | place: China | collected 2015...
AAATCGTACCCGGCACGGTCCATGTCCCTTTCCATCAAGGCCGAAATCCGAAAATGCGCAAGAATCCGGACGTTATCATTTCGTGAAGAACGTACACCGGGATCCCCATCATCCATCGCGACAAACGGAAAAGGGACGCTGCATGCAACAGCGTCCCTTTCAGAGGAGGAATGGAACCCAGGTTCCCATCCCCGTGGCCACCGGGCGGGCCCGGAGGCCGAGTTTGGCTCAGCCCTTCTTTTTCTTGGAGAGTAGGTCGTAGGCGACGGCGGCGATGACGACGAGGCCCTTGATGGTCTTGACCCAGGCGGCGTCCACGCCCATGATGGACAGGCCCTGGTTGAGCACGCCCATGATCAGGGCGCCGACCATGGCGCCGGGGATGGTGCCGATGCCGCCGGTGACGGCCGTGCCGCCGATGAAGCAGGCCGCGATGGCGTCCATCTCGAACTCCATACCGGTCTGGGCGGAGGCGGAGGCCAGGCGGGACAGGGTGATGATCGAGGCGATGGAGACCAGGAAGCCCATGTTCAGGAAGATCTCGAAGTCGACCTTCTTGGTGTCGATGCCCGACAGGATGGCCGCCTTGCGGTTGCCGCCCACGGCGTACACGTTACGGCCGAAGACCATGCGGTTGAGGACGAAGTAGTAGACGCACACGAGCACGCCGATGATGACGAGCACGATCGGGACGCCACCCTGGGTGGCGTTGCCGGACATGGCAAGCAGGTAGGTCACGTAGCCGATGGCGATGGTCGCGACCACGCACTTCAAGATGACGAAGCTCATCGGCTGGGCGGGCAGGCCGTTCCTGACGGCCTTGGCGCGCTTGGACAATTGGCTCCAGGCCACGAGCACGATGGCGGCCAGACCGACGATCAGGGCGGTCAGGGCGAACGGCCCGACGAAGATGGTGGGGATGTAGTCCTTGGAGATGGCGCGGAACGAGGCGTTGGACACCGGGATGGACTCGCCGGCGACCACGGTCGCCAGGCCTCGGAAGATGAGCATGCCGCCCAGGGTGGTCACGAAGCCGGGCACGCCGACGTAGGCGACCCAGAAGCCGTGCCACGCGCCGATGACCAGGCCGATCGCGATCATGAGCAGGATCGCGGCCCACCACGGGACCCCGTGCTTCATGGCCAGGGCGCCCACGCCACCGATGAACGCGACCACGGAGCCCACGGACAGATCGATGTGCGTGGCGATGATGATCATCAGCATGCCGATGGCGGCCACGAGCACGTACGCGTTCTGCTGGAACAGGGCGACCACGTTGTTCGGGTTCAGCAGGCGCCCGCCCGTCAGGATCTGGAAGACGACGATCACCAGCACGAGGGCCAGGTAGATGCCGTAGGAACGCATGTTGCCCAACAGCAGGGCCTTCAGGCTCTGTTCGTCCCCGCCCTTCTTGGCTGCGGGGGTTACGGTTGCGGTAGACATTTCGGAGGGTATCCTTTCAAACTTTCAAACAAAGCACGTGGGAACGATTCGCGCGGAGGTCAGGCGAAGGCCCGCTCCTTGGGCAGCGGGACGGCGGAGGTCATGTAGCGCATGAGCTCCTCCTGGCTGGTCTTCCCGGCGTCGAAGTTGCCGGTGATCACGCCGTTGCTCATCGTGTAGATGCGGTCGCAGATGCCCAGCAGCTCGGGCAGTTCGGAGCTGATCACGACCACCGCGGAACCCGAGTCGGCCAATTGGTCGATGATCTCGTAGATGTCGTACTTCGCGCCCACGTCGATGCCTCGGGTCGGCTCGTCCAGGATCAGGACCTTCGGGTCGGTGGCCATCCACTTGGCCAGCACGACCTTCTGCTGGTTGCCGCCCGACAAGTTGCCGGCAGGCATCTCGATGGTCGGCGCCTTGGTGCGGAACTCCTTGCGGTACTTCTCGGCCGTCCGCTTCTCACGGGTCTCGTCCACCACGCCCAGCCTGTTCGACAGTTCCTTCAGACTGGCCAGGGACGTGTTCTCGCGAATCGTCTTCATGAGGTTCAGGCCGTACACCTTGCGGTCCTCGGTCGCGTAGGCCACACCGTGGTCGATGGCGGAACGCACGGTCGGGAACCTGACCTCCTCGCCCTCCACGAAGATCCTGCCGGACGCGTTGGTGCCGTACTGGCGGCCGAACACGCTCATCGCGGTCTCGGTGCGGCCCGCGCCGATAAGGCCGGCCAGACCGACGATCTCGCCGGCACGCACGTTGATGCTCACATCCTTGGAGACCAGACGCGCCTCGTCGAGCGGGTGGCGCATCCTCCAGTCCTCGATGCGGAACATCTCCTTGCCGATCCTGGAGGTGTGCGCCGGGTAGCGGTTGGTCAACGGACGGCCCACCATGTCGCGGATCAGCACATCCTGGTCCAGCGGGTGGGCCGCGTCGATGTCGATGTGGCTGATGGTGTGGCCATCGCGGATGACCTGCACCGCGTCCGCGGAATAGGCGATCTCGTTGAGCTTGTGCGAAATGATGATCGCGGTGATGCCCTGCTCGCGGCGAAGCCCGTCGATCAGGTCGAGCAGGTTCCTCGAATCCTCGTCGTTCAACGCGGCGGTCGGCTCGTCCAGGATCAGCAGCTTCACGTTCTTGGTCAAAGCCTTCGCGATCTCGACCAGCTGCTGCTTGCCGACACCGATGTTCGAGATCAGGGTGTCCGGGTTCTCGTCCAGACCGACCTTCCTCATCACGTCGTACGCGACGCGGCGCTGCTCGTCGGCATCGATCGCGATGCCCTTTTTCTTCTGATTGCCCAGGAAGATGTTCTCCTGGATCGACATGTACGGCACCAGCGCAAGCTCCTGGTGGATGATCACGATGCCCTTCTCCTCGGAATCGCGAATCGTCCTGAACTTGCACGTCTCGCCGTTGTACACGATGTCGCCCTCGTACGTGCCGTACGGGTACACACCCGACAACACGTTCATCAAAGTCGACTTGCCCGCACCGTTCTCACCGCAGATCGAGAACATCTGGCCCCTCTTGACCATGATATTCACATCGTTCAACGCGGTGACCGGGCCGAAACGCTTCACGATATGACGCATCTCCAAAATCACGTCACCGTTCGTAGCCACAGCTACCTCCTCCGATAGTAATGCCCCTGTGCATGATGAAGGCGCCGTACCGCAACCACGCAGCGCGGCGCCCCCCTTATCTGTTAGCCGTTAGGCCGTTGGATGAATCGAATCAGCGATCCTGCGGATCACAGGCCAGCATCCTTGGCGGAGATGTAGCCGCCGTCGACGAGGATTTCCTTGAGGTTGTCCTTGTCCACGGTGACCGGGGTCAGCAGCTGGGACGGAACATCCTTAGTGCCGTTGTTGAAGGTGTCAGGAGCCTTCGGATCCTTGCCATCGACCATGTCCTTGATCATTTCGGCGGTGGCCTTGGCCAGCTCGCGGGTGTCCTTGTAGACGGTCATGGACTGCTTGCCCTGCACGATGGCCTGCACGTTGGCCTTCTCGGCGTCCTGACCGGTGATGATCGGGTAGTAGTCCCAGCCAGCGGCCTCTACGGTGTTGTAGGTACCGGTTGCCTCGGCGTCGTTCTGGGCGAGCACGGCGTCAAGCTTGGTGCCATCGTTGTAGAAGGAGTTGATGCGGTTCTCCATCTCGTTCTGGGCCTTCTGACGATCCCAGTTATCGATACCGATGGACTGCCAATCATCAGCAGAGGAAGGAACCTTGCCGGACTTGGACTGCAGCACGCCGGACTTGAAGTACGGTCCGAGCACGTCCCAAGCGCCCTTGAAGTAGTAGCCTGCATTGTTATCGGTCGGGGAACCGGCCATGAGTTCGACGTTGAACGGGCCCTTCTTGCCATCCTTCAGACCGAGCTTCTGCTCGATGTACTCGCCCTGCATCTTGCCGACATCCTCCAAGGAGAAGGTGGCGTAGTAGTCAACGGCGTCGGTGTTCATGATCAGACGGTCGTAGGCAATGACCTTGCCGCCGTTGGAGGCGACCTGCTCGGCAGCAGCTCCGGTCGCAGTGCCGTCGATGGATGCGATGACTACGTAGTTCATGCCGTTGTTGGCCATGTTCTGAATCTGGGAGGTCTGCAGATCGGTCTTACCATCCGCGTACTGCAGGGTGACGTCATAGCCGTAGCCTTCAAGCTGCTTCTTCAGGTTCTCGCCATCGATCTTCCAACGCTCGAGCATCTGCTCAGGCATCGAAATACCGACCTTGACGGTGTCGGAGCTGCCACCGTCGCCACCGGCGGTGGTCGTGCCACGGCTACCGCCACAGGCGGCCAGCGGGATGAACATGGCGGTCGCGGCAACCACACCAAGCACCTTGGTCCACTTATTCATGGGGATTCCTTTCGACATTGATAGGAACTTGTTTCCTCTTCCTTTTGGTCAGGCAACCATTGCCGAACCTGCATAAAAATATACCATTAGTTTTTTGATTTAACAATCAGACGACCGCTCTTTTCCCAGAGATTGCACGGATTACAGCACTGTTGATTCATTCGGTTAACTAAATGTGAGCGGTAACAACGGGTATTTTCCAGCGTTTTCCTTTTTTTGCGCTTTCACCAATCTTATCGATGAGATTTCTCAAAGTTCATCGACACGCCGAAGCGGCGGGCTGGCGGACGGCAGAAAGATACCAGTCATTTCGGCCCGATATGTCAATCAATCTGCTGAAGTGAACATGAATGCATGTACCGGCTATTGTTGGGAGCACGGCACCCCCGACACGAAAGTGGCCATAGCACACCCTCCCCACTTCGACCTCGGCCAAAAGAAAAAGCCCGGCGAGCGTCCGGGCTTAAAAGGAGAAGAGAGGAAGAAGAAGATTCATCAAATCATGCTTCGTTGAATAGAGCCAGGAATTTGGCGCGCCACGCATAGCGCGTCGAGGCCAGCACCAGACCAACAGCGGTTAGCGCGACGCCAATCGGCGCAGCGGCTGGTGAAACGAATAGCAGTACGGCGTAGGCTGCGGCCAACAGGCAGAGCGACAGCAGCAGAACATGATGTGCGCGCATAGCAGTATCTCCATTGACGTTGCGTAGGTATGCATGGACTTACAGTACTTAGTTTAATGATTTAACCATATATCATATTTGTTACCAATGCAAATCGAAAAGGGGCCGGCCTGCCAAATACTGGCAGCCCAGCCCCACTCAGTGCCACACAAAGGCCGAGGCAGAGGCAACAGTCGAAACCGCAATCCCGTCACTTCGACCAGATGAGCACTTCCCCATCGTCATACGCTGCCAATGGGCCTCGGGCCGAGCATGCACCGCGCGCAGCACCGGTGATATCCCGGTCCACAACAATCGGCGAACCATCGGGATTCTCGAAATATTCCTCGACAATACGCGGTTGGCCAAGATCAGCAGTGGAGATCACCGGTCCAGTCGCCGACCGAATCGGTTCGGGCAACGAGACGGTCATCCATAGCTCATCATCGGTTTCGCGCAACGCCAACGAAGAGCCGTCATCACTCACCACGGCCTCGGCTTCGCCGGAAGCGGCCTTCGCGCCCGAAACATAGGCGTTCGAAGCCAGCAATACCGGCTGCTTCACGCTGCGATACAACTCCTCATCGCCAAGGCCAGCCTCTTCAATCAGCTGTTCATACTCCTCAAGCGAGCGCGGATAGCCGTCAAAGAACGCGGTTCCGGCTTCCGCCATACCGGCCGCACCGGCGGCAGTGCGCAACGGTTTGGCGGAATCGCCCACAGCCAAGAACAGGTTGTTGATGTACCGATCATCGCCACCGTAGACGAATGCCTCGCCGGCCACATCGGTGGCATGCGGGAAATGGTATGGCGTGGATCGGTCCAAGACGGCGGTGTGACGAATGCGACCGGCGAACAGATTGTTGACGAACGCCGCGCCTTGCGCATAGTCGTCGAAACTGAACTCGGAGGCAAACACGTTGTTCATAAACGTAATCGGCCCGTGGGTCACCTCGGTCATCACATCTCGCGTGTTGCGGTAGAACACGTTCGAATCCACCACGGTGCCCTGCGCCTGCCAGTCGAGCCACATGCCCAGCACCGAATCATGCACCCGGTTGCCGCGCACCACCGTGTCAACGGCTGCGTGCATTTTAATGGCGGCCACTTCCCAGCCGAAGAACTCGCGCTTGGTGCCGATGCGGTGTATGTGGTTGCCTTCAATCAGTGAGAAGGCACAACCCATATGACCAACCACACCATTCTGGCCGCAGTCGTAGATTACGTTGCCGCGCACCACGTGCCCGCCGACTACGCCTTTCTCCCAGCCGGCATGCAGCGCCTTGTAGACGGCCTCTTTTTGGTATTGGTACCCGGACTTGCGATGGGTGCGCGTCGATTCGTTGTCGCCGGTGGAAATCTCCTTGCCCAGCGAGATCGCCGAACATTTCGCGTCATGAATGCGATTGTTTTCGATAACCCACCCGCGGGACCAATGCGGGCCCACCAGCCCGACCTGATCGGCAGTCGGCGGCGTGTAGGGGCAGGCCGCCTGCGCCATTTCAAAGCCGGAGACCGTAATGTAATTGACGAACGGGCGGCTCGGGTAGAAACAGGTCTCGCGCACGTTGATTTCGGTAAGTTCCGCATTCGGATCGGCTTCATGGAAATTGGCCCAAATGGTTGTGGCCTCATCATCGACCGCACAGCACCACACGTTCACGGTGGCATCCGGATCAATCAGAGGCACGATGGAATCGGTGGCGGCGTCACGGCCGGTATCCCAACGCTGTGGGTTGCGCACCTTGTCCAGCGAGACGACTTCGTAGAAGGATTTGCCATTCAGATACACATCGCCCAGGTGGCGTACCTCGGCCTTTGGGTCCGGATATACGGTCCAATCGCCGAATACGGTTTCCACGTACGGGTTGTATCCGTTGAAGAATGTGTTCGGAATTACGGCTTTCCACATACCATCGCCTTCGGGCTGCCATGTGTCGATACGTTCGGAGCCGGTGATTACCGGGCGCGGTTCGCCCGCGGCCGCACGGTAGACGATGCGGTTCGTGGCGCTCTCGCCGCCGAATCGGGGGTCGACGGATTCCCGATAGGTGCCGGCATGCACAATCACCTCATCGCCGGCTCGGGCAATGGCCGCCGCTTGGCCGATGGTCAGAAACGGGTCGGCCTCGCTGCCGGCGCCATTCGTCTTCGCCGCCTGCGCGGAAACATGATATTGCGTCATTGCATTGTTCCTTTCTCTCCTTTATCCCGGTTTCGCCGCGACAGTTGGGTTAGAGCGGCAAACCTACTGCTTCTCGGCAGCGGCCCGCTCTTCAGGAGTCCAGTCATCCGGGACTTCGGCAATCACATGGCAGGGATTGCCCACGGCGATGGAATCGGCGGGAATATCATGGGTGACGACTGCGCCCGCACCGATAATCGAGTTGTCTCCGATGGTGACGCCGGGGCAGATCACTGCATTGCCGCCCAGCCACACATTGTTGCCGATGGTCACGTCGGCGTTGTGCTGCCAGCCTTCCAGTCGAGGCTTGCGGGCGATGGCGTGGTTTGGCGTATAGATGCTCACGCGCGGGCCAATCAGGCAATCGGAACCGATGGAGATCGGGCCGCCGCCCACAATCAGCAGGTCCATGTTGATGAACGTACGGTTTCCGATTTTCAGGCCTAGCCCGTAATCAAGCCAGATTGGCGGGCGGAAGTCCACGCCCTCGCCGGCCTCGGGCACGAGTTTGCGGAACAGTCGCTCAGCTTCGGCGGTGTCTTCAAAGTAGATGCGATTGATGCGGTCGCACGTGGACTGCGCCTCGCGCGTAAGTTCCGGCAAAATCTCCGACTTACGGTACTGCAACCAGTCATCGGCGAACAGTTTCGCCACATCCGGGTGATCTTGCTTGAGTTGTTCGAGATCGTGCGCCATCGATTGCCCCCTTGCATTTGTTTAACGATTAAACAATATGATTGCACAATATTGTAGAGCGGGCTGAGATCATTACCGCCGTTTTACGCCGATCAGACAACCCACGAATCCGCCGGCCCATTCGGTACTGAGGAATCGCGCATCACAATCTGCCATGATACGAGCATAAGTAACGTCCGCATGCGCAATTAGTGCAATATCAGGCATTGTTCCCTCATCAATACTGTCAGGTGCAGGCTGCCCGGCAAGGAATTCCAAACGATTGCCATGCAAGCGCAATCCGAACCATTCGTTGGCCCCAAGCGCTCCAAGCGCAATGCACCGCTTATCTCCCCTATCGGTGATTTCGGCCGTCAATTGGCCGGATTCCGCTTCCGCCATGACCATGACAACATGGGTGGAATCCTGATGCATCATCATCGTGTATTCGGGCCGGGTGAACGCGGCATATTCCTGCCCGTCGACGCGCAGGAACCGGTAATCGTCACGGCCTCGAACGCCGACTAGGCGGGTATCGTCGAGCTGGATGAGCTCAGCAGAGCATGCGGCATTATCACCAGCAGCGCAATCACACCTCGCAGAGTCCACACCCCTCACTGCACATGGCAATCCATCCTCGTCAACGTCCACGACCAACTTCTCGGGAAGCCGGCCAAGCCCCGGAGCCACGACAGGCCAACCGGGATCGACGATATCGATACGCTTATTCGGCTCCCCACCGTCCAGCTTCCACGAGACCGGATTGTGCTGCCATACGACCGGTGCCACGAACGTTTCCCGGCCACAGTAGCTGAACGTTTCTCCGGGTTCCTCGCCCGGAGTCTCGCGTACGCCAAGACACGCGAGCAGCCAGCCGACGGTCGGATGCAGCAGCAGATCGGCGTGCCCAACGCATTGGACTGGCTCCCCCGCTCCCAAATGACGGTGTGTGAGGATCGGATTGCGTTTGCAAGCCTCAAACAGCCGGTCATCGCGGCCCACCACGCTTCGTTCACCGTCACGCGCCGGCTCAATCCAGATATCTTGCGCAGCAAGGTTCTTCTCAAAACCGGCGAGCGCCGCCGCGAATCCGCGCGGTGCGTGCGTGCGCATTATCATCTCACTGTGCTCGAAGCTGGTGCCGCCCTCGGCGGTCATCAGGTAGAGGTAATCGCCCACCCGGTACAAATGCGGCCCTTCAGCCCATACCGCATCCATGCCATAGCCGCGCCAAATCACGGTTCTATGGTCTTGCAACGTCCACGTGCCTGGGGCGATGGGCTGCGTCCAGATCTCGGTTTGACCATCCCACTGCGGGTGTAATGCCGGGCGCGTTTGCGTCCACCACACTGTGCCATCGCCGTCTTCAAAGATGTCCGGATCAATGCCTTCGGCCCCGGCCACCCAGTACGGGCCGCGCCATGGTCCGGTCAACTCATCGGCCTCGATGACGAAATTGCCTTGGGAGTCACGGCAGTTATCAATATCCTTCTGCGAGCATCCCGCAGCGAGCGCCTTCACCTCATCCACGCGGGCCACGGTGCATACGATCACATATCGCCCGCCGATACGGCGAATGGTCGGCGCGTACAGGCCGCCGGAATCCTCGACGCCATCAATGAGCAGCCGATGAGACATCGCCTCATCCACCGCATTCGCCGTGCGCGTCCACGTCACAAGATCACGGGTCGTATGAATGGGCAACCCCGGCACCAATTCAAACGAGGAGTTGACCAGCACGATTCCCTCGCGCGTCGTATCCCATATCCAGGACGGGTCCGGGTACATGCCACGCAACACCGGGTTGGTAATGACACACGCTCTTGCCTTGAACGTTGATTGATCTTTCCTATCACACATATTGATTCTGGCCTTTCTGTATGGTCATGGCGTATCGAGGTTTGGCTATGAAAGCTCAGGCGTCTCTTCAGGTCCGAAGAACTTGAATTCACTGAAGGCAGCAGTACCACCACGCTTTTCGGTAGGTAGCAAGAACAGGCCTATTCGACATCCGATGAAGTAATCCAGCGTGTAATACAGGTCATAGGTATTCCCCAATCGGATCCAGTGCGGCGCGGATGCCGCCAAATCCGAATACTCGAATGCCACCTTGTCTCTTTTATCGGTGAAATCATAAATGGCTCGAAGCCTTACCGTGTCCCCACATAGATTCGTCCGAGCAACCTCTATCGCGGACGCATCGTAGTTTCCATCGCCCCATATCGAATCGTCATCCTTTGGCTTGATACGTATGCTAAGTGCATATCCTCTTTCCGCGCGCCGTATAGCAATATACCGGTAATAACCTTGGAAAGCCGCCAATCCAGCGAAATCTCCATCCTGCAATTGTGAAGCACCTACTGTGACTTCAGCCATGCACCGCGGCCCTACCGTGCGCTGGGTTAGTGTATTCTGTGCATAGTTCAGATTCGCTGCAATCTTTCCGCCATGCAATGTAAATGTCCCAGTAGGTTCATTGACAGACCAGAATTGATTATGAGGATTGTGATTGAACTGCCAGAAGGGCGCAAGCTTGTCAGATTTGACAATGTCCGCAACGTCTTCAGCAGACTTATCACTATCAGTTGCACAACAAAAACCATCCCCATTCAATGGCCTATACGGATAATCCGCATACGCAGTCGGAACGCTCACCTCAGTCGGCACCCTACCATCGTTGCCTAATATCGGAAATCCGTCCTCCCCGAATCTCATGGGCATGATGGTAGGCACACGTCCCAGCGCCCCACGGTCATGCATCATGAAGGCATACCATTGGCCGTCCGGCGTATCGACCATTCCTCCTTGTGCATCGCCGAGATCATGGAAACCAAGATCATCATCAAGCACTTCACGAGCTATAAACTCACCGTCCAACGCATCGGCCATCAAACAGACCTCGCTTTTACGGCAGCCGGAACGATAATGACAAGTCCACACGTAATAGCGACCATCATGCTTGTATATATGACTGCCTTCATATCCCAAATCAGCATCAGGCTCATCTTCGGCAATGATGCGATTCAGTCCGCCTGCTTTGGGCCGGCTCAGGTCAGCTTCCAGCTCCGTCAGATGCAATTGAGTGTTTCCGTGGACGATGTACACACGACCATCGTCGTCATACAGCACGCTGTTGTCATAGTAGAAGCCTTCAATCACACGCTTCGCCCAAGGGCCGGCAGGATTACACGCTTCCAGTACATAGGTTTTTTGCGTATCGTTTGAAGTAAACACGATGGAGAACAGTCCGTCATGCCAACGCAACGAAGGTGCCCACATACCGCATCCGTAGGCATTGCGTCCTCGTTCTTCCAGATTCTCTGCCGGCGTATCGTCCAATTCGGCATACGCATGTGTAAGGAACTCCCAGTGAATCAGATCGTAGGAGCGAAGTACATCACAGCCGGGCATGAGAAACATCGTGGTGGAAGCCATGTAATAGGCATCATCAACCCTGATGATATCGGGATCGGGAAAATCGCTATGGATGACAGGATTACTACCAGTAACCTTCTGCACCTTCTGCGCAATACCAGCGTTGCCGTTCATAGCCAATTATGCTCCTTTGCTTCAGACCATTGCGAATAGTGATTTCTTAGCAGTTCTTCTGCATACTTACGGATTTGCCGAAAAGCATGGCTGCTTGAGTTGCCGGCTCAAAACGAGTCCATTCAGGCAATAGCACGTCACGATCTGCGATACCGAAAGATTCATTGGGATTGCCGGTCGCCGCGAAGTTCGACCAATACCGGCTCATCATGTTTGCCAGTTCATAGTGCCAGCCGGAGAAAGGACGCCAGCATTTTCCGAGATTGTTGAATGTGAACCATAAATCCGAGGAGTGAAATGCGCCGGCATCGTCACCCGGCATGGCAACGTCAAAACGGTAATAAAAAGGCGGATTGGAGCCTCCCTGCACCCATGCCTGCATCAACTCAAGATTACCTTGTTCCCCAGCTGCAATGACCGTGCCGTCCGCAGCAGTTTCCATGAATTCACCGGTGGTGTTGCCCACAATGATATCGACCGGCTGCTGCGAGCCTTGTGCAAGGGTTACGCCGTACTGATCGGTAAGGAATCGTCCGTCCACGCAAGGCACCCAGTTGATCGGCATGGGCCAGCCTTCAAATAATTCATGATTCTGGTTCAAAGCCGGGAACCGTTCGGCCGCATCCAGCAATTCCGCAGCCGGCACGGTTCGCGCTTCCTCCACTGAACGGACGCCAATAAAGTCGAGAAAACGACTGCCAAGACGTTGTGCATCGTTCAATGAACGCAGGTGTCGGTTGAACATGCCCAAGCCTGCGCCGGACTGCATAATCGCACGTTGGAACAGATTCTCATTCATCGGCGAGCAGATTTGCGCCAATACGCTTGCCGCACCGGCCGATTGCCCGAAAATCGTAATCGCTTCGGGATTGCCGCCGAATACGGCGACGTTGTTCTTCACCCATTCGATTGCGGCGCGCTGATCCAGAAGACCAAAGTTCGCGCACGGCTCGGCGACGTCAATGCCATCCGATTCATGCTGCAAATCAGTATGCGTAAAGAAGCCGAACACATTAAGTCGATACGTCACACTAACTACGACCACGCCAAGACGTGCGAGCGCGCTGCCGTCGAATTCCTTCTCTGCAGCAGATCCACACTGGTAGGCTCCGCCGTGAATCCAGACCATGACCGGTAAGCCACCTTGCGAAGCAATCCGTTCGTCATATTGTGCCGCACCGCTTCCATGCAATGCCGGCGTCCAAACATTGACATACAGACAATCCTCGTTACGGGGCGAGTCCGGATCCATCTGCCATTCGCGACCATAGAAATCATCCGAATCCCATCGGGGCTGCATGGCGCTTGGAGCGAAATCATGCGCATGGAGCACGCCATCCCACGGTTCAACGGGCTGGGGCGCACGCCAACGCAATTCGTTCATCGGCGCTTTGGCAAAAGGAACACCGCGGAACACAGTAATGACTGGATCTTCGACGGCCATGCCTTCAATCTCACCGTACCGGGTACATACTCGTCGCAGCACCATTGCCACTCTCCTTGGATCAGGTCATATCAACATGTAAGAGCATTGTCATCGCTCGGAGCGAAAATTACCATTCACGACGGTACTGGCCGCTGAGTGCCAGAATGGCGAAAGCATAGAGGAAATTGTCATAGTAACGCCGGCGTCCCACTCGCATGGGGGTATTCCACAGCATGTGCACCCACGCGCGGGCGTTACGCACGGCGTCCGGCTCGGAGACGGAGTGCATCGCGGCCAGAGAGCCTTGGGCCGTAGCCGCCAAGAAGCCTACCGGATGTAGAACGCGCTCATCCACGGGTGTACCATCCACCTCATAAACGCAGGTGCGGTCGTGAGTTAGGAAGAAGCGCTGCAATGCGGCTGCTCGGTCACAGAGCGCAACATCAGGCACATTGTTCCAACTCGCATCCAATCCGATGTTCGCGACGGTACGATAAGCATCGGAATAGAACCAGTCATGACGTCCGAATCGCTCCTCCGTATAAGGAGTGCCATCGTAAAGGGCGTATTCGCCATTCATACCGGTATACGCATTGCATGCCGTCTTCAGATATGCACGGCTGGCTGAAGCGGCTTCACTCCAGAATGCTCGATCCTGTCCATCGGCACACTCGGCAAATACTTCATAGAAATGCGGCAGATGGTAGGAGGGGTCGCTCCACTCGGTTTCAGGAATGAACTTGATGAGCTTGTTGTCGGCATTCCACATCGGTTCGCCGTCCTCGTCTCTTCCCTTATGCACGCAGTAGTGCAACAGTTCACGGGCTTGAGCAGCATAATCGTGGATGCCACTGCTGCCCCAGCGTCGGTCGGCAAGGAACAAATCCATAGCGAAGTACTCCTCGCCATCCGGCGCAGGACCATCCGCACGATCGGAACCGTCGGGACTTACCGACCAGGAGAAGTAATGAGCATGATGACCGTCCATCATGTACATGTGCTTCATGACCCATCCCCACAGACGATCGAACACATCTTGTCGGCCATATTGCACTGCGAGCATCATCGCGTAGCTCATGCCCTCGGTACGTACATCATTGTTACCGGTGTCCATCACATAGCCAAGTCCGTTTTCCGTCTCCCAATAGAATTTATTGGGCCCCTCGAAAATCTCGTGCCAGACTTGTGCCACGCGCGCATCAATCTCAAGCTGGTTGTATCCGCATTCGGCGAACAACGAATGTTGCGTACTTATCATCACGATGACTCCTTTTCACTGCTTGTCGCGAGATAGAGTATTCAGAATCACACGCAACGGCGAAACCATGGTACCGTTTTCATTGCACAGTAAGCCGGTGCTGGGATTATTGCGCCACGCGTAACGTAATTCCGTCGGCATTCGCCCCGGTAGACGAATCATCACTTGATTGTCAACAATCGCAGCTTTTGCTGGAGCTTGGCTCCCGTCTGCCCAAAAGAACATGAACTCGCCGGGCTCGCATCCATCTACGGTGTTCAATTGGCTTGGCGAGATATGCGACGCCGCATCACACAAACAACTGGAAATTGGATAATCACTAAAAGAGAGAACGACCGCTCCATTTACTATCCGGGCTTCAGCCAACACTGGCTGACGAACCGTGACAGATTCCCCGTAGACCAACTGTCGCGCAGCCTGGAATAGTCGCTGTGCAATCGGCTTCTTGTGTGCCGGATGCAGATCATTCCAATCACCGGCGTCGATAGTAACGACCGTCGCCGCGTCATGCACTATCTGAGCGACCTGCCACTGCGCCTCACGCACTACCGACCAACCACCATCCTCAATACAATCGATGGCAAAATTCGGCAGCTGCACAATCAAAAACGGCAATCGATCCTGATTCCATTGCCGCCGCCACAGTTCAATCATGGAGACAAGCATGTCCCGATACAACGGTGCAAAATCGCCAGTGTTTGACTCTCCTTGATACCACAGCGCCGCGCGAACACGGTAAAAGAAGCAGGGAGCGAGCATGGCATTGTACAGTCCGGTCGGTTTCCATCGTACGAAATCCTCACCCGGGCAGTCGCTTTTCACTTCACGCACGACAGCATACCGCCATGCTCCGCTCAGGTCAAACACATCGTCGCCAATGGTCAGCGTCATGGCTTTACCGGGTGTCACACGACCGGTGTCATGTTCGCATACCAGTCGAATGCGCAGCTCGTTGCTACCTTCCCGCAGCATTCCGGCAGCGATATGATAGTCACGAGGTTCGTATTGATTCGTGCGACCACCCAGCAAATATCCATTGATCCATGTGTGATCGGCATCGGTCATGGTTCCCAGCCGCAACTTGGCCGGTCGTCCAGCTGCACAGGCCGGCACGTATACGGTTTTGCGCAGTTCGAGTTCACCCCGAAACCCGTTTAATCCCTGGGCTGCGAAGAAGTTCGGCAATTCGATTGTCCGCCAACACTTCTCGTCAATTCCATAGCTGTCCGTATTCTTCCCAATTCGCGCCCAAGGCCACTGTCCTAGTGGCAACGGCCTGTCAGCCTTAGGTGACTCGGCATATCCGAGATGCTGATACCACTGGTCCCGGGCCATTATACTGTTGGCACTTCGCTCTGAGGCGACACCTTCACCCAGATAAGGCTGCAATGTGCGCAGCACTTCAGGAAAAGCTTCCAATGATTGCTTATCCATCCACGATTCGATGGGCGAACCTCCTAAGGAAACGTTTAGCAGACCCACCGGAACTCCAAGATGCTTACGCAGCAAACGGCCGAAGAAGTACCCAACAGCGGAAAAACCAGGCAGTCCTTGCTCATCGCATGCCGTCCAGCCAGCTTCCTCATGATCGGCGCAAGGGCCGTTAAAATCATAGCAAGGAACCACCTTGTACTGCCGGAGCAGCAAATCAGGCTCGCGCTCAAATTCGGCAGCATATTCTTCACCTACCCATGCCATGGGTAATTCCATATTGGACTGGCCTGTGCACAGGTAGACTTCACCCACGTAAACTTGACGGCTGACCTGTTCTTCACTGGATGTGCTGATATTCAATACGTACGGTCCGCCAGTCTCTAGTGCTTCAAGGCTGACGGACCACGAACCGTCCTCGGCTACGGCACTTGAGACGGACTGCCCCTGCACGCTTACTGACACAATCTCGCCAGATGTCGCCCATCCCCAGATTGTTATTGGCATGGATGATTGCAATACGCATCCATTGTCCAGCAGTTTCGGCAGATGCAGCATTCGAAGCTCCTTCACTTGAAATTGGTTGGCACCACTATTCCAATGGTTGCATTAATACGGGTGCATCTCACGTATATAGCAACATTGACAGGTATCAATGGGCGAAATCGACCGGTTCCTCATATTGAGAAGGTGCCAGCCGAAATGCAGTGCGTTTTACAGTTCCTTATAGTCGAAGTGGTCGAACGTCGCCTCCTTTCCGTATCCGGAAAGGTCCACGGCCGCGAGTCCCACGAACGCGCCAGTGAAGAATCCACCATAGTTGCGGGCCACATGGTCGTCGGAGAGCACGGCCGCATCCAACGTGACCGGAATCTGATGCCAGATATCGCCGTCGAACGAGTACTCGTACGTGTAGGTGCCAGTACGCACCTTGGTGCGTAACCACACGCCATTCACGTCGTCCGGCACTTCGATTGCCTTGTCCTTCAGATACGAGGTATATGTGTCGAAGTCGTTCTGAGCCACTTCAATTACACGTTTGTTTCGCTTCTCGTTCCAAGTGACGAACACCCACGACCAGCACAGGTGGTTGTAGAAGTTGGTCAGGCCGGCCATCTGCATGTAGTTGCTTGGATCGAATGTCACCTTGGTTTCGGCGTTGAAATCGAACGCCTGCCAACGGCGTCCTATCAGCGACAGTTCAAACAGGTTTGCCAGCGACCCTTGACCACGCAAGGTCAGCGAGCCGCCGCCCACGCGGCCCATGGTCTCGGTGAATGGTACGCGCAGGGTGTTCCAGTTGAGGTCGAGTTTGTTTGATTCGAACTCGTCATGCTGGCTATGATTCGTAGGGGCCTCGGTTGCGATGGCGTCGGCTGGGGCTTCGACGTAACGCTCTCCCCCATGGCCGCCGACCACGTACGGCCAACCGTCGCCATCCCACTCGACCTTCTGGATCGAAGTCTCTCGGCCGAGCGTGCACCAGCCGCGCACACCATGAGCCGGCTCGTTCTCGTGCCGCCAGGGCCTGCCGCACAGCGAAGCGTAATACCATTCGCCGCTAGGCGTATCCACGAGCGCCCCATGCCCCTGTTTTTGCAGGTAGGTGCCGGGGGTATCGAAGTTGGAGAGGAACGGATTGCTCGGCATGCTTTCGAACGAAAGCTCACCCAAGGTACGCGAACGGGCCACGGACTCCTGATGCTCGTATTGGGTGCCGCCTTCCGCACAAAACAGGTAGTACCAGCCATTGATGGCGTAGAGGTGCGGTCCTTCGACCAATTTCACATCGGTGCCGCGCCAGATGGTGCGGGCTGTTTCCGGCTTCAATTGCATGGTTTTGACATCGAATTCAGTCAAGGTGATGCCGTCGAACGGATGATGATATTCACGGAAGTCCCAGGTTTGCTGCACCAGATACTTGCGTCCATCGGTATCATGGAATAGGCTGGCGTCGAATCCGACGCCATTGACCCGAATCGGATCGCTCCACGGACCACGAATGTCGTCGGCGGTAACCAGATAGTTCGCGCAATCCTTGAACGCGCCGTTGACGATTTTCACGTCGGTGTAGATAAGCCAGAATTTGCCGTCCGCATAAGACAGGTCCGGTGCCCAGATGCCGCCACCGGAGGGATTGCCCTTCATATCCAGCTGGGAAACGCGGTTTAAGGGCCCGGGCAGCAGATTCCAGTGAACCATGTCGCGGGATTCATGCAAACGGACTCCCGGCCACCAGTCAAATGTGGAATTTGCGATGTAGTAGGTGTCGCCGACGCGAATCATCGAGGGGTCCGCGTTGAACCCAGGAAGTACGGGATTGGAGATCTTCATGGTCTTCTCCTCATTGAAAAGAAAGGGTGCCGTGGGAAGGACCAGGGAAGGAAGAGGATGAAAGGAATCGGAGCTTGAGGGGAACCGATCGATTATCCCTCCCACGGTACGCCTGTGGGATGCGCCGGGCGAGCCCGCTCGGCGACTGCTGTTCGTTCAGCCCTTGACCGCGCCAGTCAGACCGCCCACAATCTTCTTCTGGAAGATGGTGAAGCAGATGAGAGCCGGAAGCATGGCCAACGAGGTGAATGCCAACACAGCTGCAGTATCAACGGAATGTTCGGAGCTGAATGCCTGCACGCCAAGAGGCAGCGTGTACTTGCTGGAGCTGCTAAGCACAAACATGGGCAACATGTAAGCGTTCCAGCTGCCCACAAATGTGAGAATACCTGTGGTGGCCACGCCAGGCATGGACAGCGGGATGACCATACGGGCGAAGAATCCAAGGCGTGAGCATCCATCCAGCAGCGCAGCCTCTTCAAGTTCCATAGGAATGGACTGGAGGAACGGCACTAGGATGATGATGGTCTGAGGAAGCCCGAAGGCAATCTGTGGCAGGATAATGCCAGCTAGAGAGTTTGAAAGGCCAAGGTTACGAATCAGCAGGTACAGCGGCGTGATGCCAACCGTCATCGGAAACATGAGGCCGGCGGAGAACAGCGCGTACATAAGTGGCGCATAGCGGAAACGGTATCGGGCGATGACGAAGCTCACCATAATGCCGAGTACCACCACACCGATCATCGTGCAAATACCGACAATCAGTGAGTTGACAAGCTCACCCCAGAAAATATCACTGTTGATGACGTTGATGTAATTGTCAATCACCCAAGGATCAGGCAGGCCGGAAGGATGGTTAGTAATCTGCGAATTGGTACGGAAACCACCAAAGATGATATAGAGTACCGGCGTGACGCAGATTGCCACCAACACCAGCGAGAAGAAGTAGACCGCTGGGTTGCCCCATGGTGTCTTGGAGGATGGTCGATATCCGTTCTTTACGGAATACTTGTTTTTTGCGGAAACTGCTGCCGACATCTCACTTCACCTCATTAGTTGCGACTACAGCATGACGCTGCGATTCCTTGTCACGCTTAGCTGCGCGCTTCTTTGCCTGCTTTTGTTCGGTCAAAGCACCATCAAGATCACGGTTGAGCACCAGACGCTGATACAGCAGGGCAATGACCAGAGAAATGATGAAGATAATCAGGGCCACAGCAGAGCCATAGCCGTAGTTGCCAGCGTCACGGCCTTCGCGCACCATGTAGGTAGCCATCGTAGAAACACCTGCGGTAGTGGACACGAACTTGCCCCACACGATGTAGACCAGATCGAACAGCTGCAGCGAACCAATCATGGACAGGAACACCCAGATACGCAGGGTGGGGGCCAGCAATGGCAGAGTGATGCTCTTCTGCATTTGCCAGAATCCCGCGCCATCAACTCGAGCGGCTTCATACAATTCCTCAGGAATGGATTGCATACCAGCCAACATCAAAATGACGGCAAAACCAATATATTTCCAGCTAATGAGCAGAAGCAACGTCCACATGGCAATCTTCGGATCAGCCAGCCAGTCGGGACCTTCGATGCCAAAGTTTGCAAGAATTTCATTGATGGCACCAGTCTTTTGCAGCAGAAGACTCCACCCGGTACCTACGATGACTTCGGAAACCACATACGGCACGAATATGAGAGTACGAATCAAAGCGCGGCCCTTGAACTTCTGGTTAAGCAGTAGTGCGAACAAAATAGCCAATGGAGCCTGAATGACCAAGGACCCGATCACAACTTCGAACGTATGTAGAATGGCCGCCTGGAAATTCGGATCGGTCAACGCAGTAATGTAATTTTGAAAACCGATGAACTGACCAGTTTTCTGAGGAGAACCGTAGCCCTTCCACTTATAAAAGCCGTAGTATGCACCGAGGATGATGGGCAAGATCACGAAGAAGCAGAAGATGATGATTGCCGGTGCAGACAGGATAAAAATCTCAATGTTGCGCTGAATCTTGCCATTGTTGGTGCGCTTGGTTTTGTTTGAAACGGACGACCTCCCCTTGGCCGACCCCGACATGCTTACGCTCGTCATTATTTCACTCCATCACAATCGTTATCACAATCGTTCTCGAATTAACGGTGCGCAGGGGGGCATACTGTGTATGCATATGCCCCCGCACCGAATTCATATCAACGTCAGCCCTTGGCTGCCGCGTCCTTCATCGCCGTCACGATGTCAGCCGGAGTGCCCTGGCCGGACAACATGTTCACGATGCCAGCGTTCAGCGCATTACCGATGTTGCCACCCAGAGCGGTATCCATCCACAGCTTCATGTCGTCGGAGTTGTTGAGCGCCTCAATGATCTGCTGCAGATTCTCGTCAGCCACCACATCGTATGCCTCGACGGAAGCCGGAATAGTAGAGAATGCAGTGGCATACTTCTCCTGCCATTCCTTCTCGCCCATGAAGTTGACGAAGTCGATAGCAGCCTGCGGTGCTTCCGGATTCACCGAGAAGCCGGTTGCAGCACCCATCAATGCACCGGCCTCACCCTTGCCACCGTCAACAGAGGGGAAAGCGAAGAAGCCGAGATCAGCCATGGGTTGCTTGTCCGGGGTCAAGTCCTTGAGTACACCAGGCTCCCAAGTACCCATGAGCTCCATAGCAGCCTTATGATTGGCCAGAAGGCCCGCGGAGGAGCTTGCACCCTGCTGTGCAGTGGTGGTCAAGTAGCCTTCATTGAATGCATCCATATCAGCAAGTTCCTGAAGGTCTTCGCCAGCCTTGGTCCAGCACTCATCAGAGAAGTCCTTCTCATTGACACCCTTGTTGTAGGCATCAGTGGAACACTCGCGCAGAGACAGCCAATAGTACCAGTGGCCAGCGGGCCATGCATCCTTGCCACCAAGAGCAATCGGATCGATGCCGGCGCTACGCAGCTTCTTCACCGCATCTTTCAGTTCACTGAAGGTGGTAGGTACCTCGCCAATACCGGCCTGCTTGAACAAATCCTTGGAATACCAGATGCCGCCAGGCTGGACAGTGACAGGCACGCCGTAGATTTTGCCGTCATATGTAGTGGAGCTCAATGAGGATGCCATCTGCGTCTTAATGGTGTCGGAAATCTTGTCGGTCAAATCCATCGCCTGACCTGCATCCACCATGTCCTTGGTCTTGGCTCCACCGAGGGCCATATACACGTCCGGACCAGAAGACGGATCCTGCATGGCGGTGGTCAACTTGCCTTCGAAGTCCTCATTCTGAATGGTTTCAATATGAACAGTCACTCCGGGATTCTTTTCTTCAAAAGCTTTTGCGAAATCCTCCCAGTACTGCTTGCCATCACCAGAGGTGGCGTTGTGCCAAAAAACGATGGTGTTATCGTCTGCGGAATTGCTGGTGCCGCACGCACTCATGCCGAAAAGCGTGGCCACTGCAAGAGTCGCCGCAGCAACGGACTTGAACTTCATTGTCGTCTCCTTATTGTTCTTGACCAGCATGAAACCGATCCGCGATTTACGAAAGTTTCGAAAGGTATATCAGCCAGTTACATATCTAACAGCTGGTAATTAATGATGTTTTCAGTGAAACCTCGCCGTTTCACCTATTCCATCAACCTTCTTTAACTTTATCGAAAACTCGCTTTACGTTTTCGATACCTTTATCATAGAGAGCCTTAGTCTGACGGTCAAACGAAATTTATATCGGCTTTTTTTACTATCAAAATCGTTGAAATTCCAACCTTTTTCACTTATGTACACCATTCTTTATCGTCAAATTGACTTTACGAAAGTTTCGAATATACTGATACCAACATTCTCTGATGAAGGCGGTCAATGATGGCGTCGGCAGAACAGCGCAAAAGCAACGGCGAGAACAAGGTCAAACTTGCAGACATCGCCAAACAGACTGGCTACTCACTGGCCACCGTGTCCAAAGCCCTGAACGGCAAGGCGGATATTTCGGAGGCGGCCCGGCAGGCCATTGACAAAGCCCTGAAAGACAACGGCTACATTCGCCGCGTCTCCCCCTCCCGTAAACAACGCACCATCGAGGTGGTATTTCGGGATTTTGAGACCATTTGGGCGCTGGAGGTGCTCAGGGGCATCATCACGGAGGCCAAGCCGCACAACATCAATGTCATGGTTGCGGAAAGTGGCGACCGGCAGCACCCCGACTCTTCCTGGGTTGAAGGCATCATCGACCGCCAGCCCATTGGCGCTATTCTGGTGTTCTCCAACTTGACGGACAAGGAACGCAGCATGTTCCAATCACACGGCATTCCTTTCGTCGTCTTCGACCCTTCCGGCAATCCGGCATTAGATGATCTCTCCGTACAGGCGGACAACTGGATGGGCGGCGTCATCGCCACCCGTCATCTGCTGGAACTCGGCCACAAGCGCATCGGCATCATCACCGGACCGGATGAAATGCTCTGCTCACGTGCCCGGCTTGACGGCTATTCGGCGGCCCTCGCCGAACGCAATATCCCCACCTCTCCCGAACTCATCACCGAAGGCGATTTCACCACGCCAGGCGGTTACGAAGGAGCCATGGCGTTACTTGAAGACGAACAAAGTCGCCCGACCGCCATCTTTGCAGGCAATGACCTACAGGCCATGGGCGTTTACGAGGCGGCCCGTCAACTGAAAATCCGTATCCCCGAAGATCTGTCCGTTATCGGATTCGACGATATACAGACCGCCGCGTACATGGGCCCGGCGTTGACCACGGTCCGCCAGCCATTGCAAGACATGGCCGCCACTGCAGCCCGCATGGTCATCGATACCAATGAAGGACGCAAGATTCAGAAGCGCGTGGTTCTTTCTACGTCTTTGGTGGTGCGGGACAGCACGCGGCGGCTCAAATCACGGGATTAGTCCAACCGTCAGAACGACACCGGTTCCTTGCATGCCTCGAGAATCGCTCGGGCATCGTCACGGTGAATCTGCACGAATGAGCCGCCGGCCTCACCGGCATGATCGGCGTACTTGTCGAGAGAGGCGGGATCGTCGGGCACGCCGGCCTCAGAAAGAGTCAGCGGCGCACCTACGCGACGCAGGAAATCGACATAGCGATCAATGCCTTCCTCGGCCACCGTGCGATCGGTTTTGCCGGTGGGCGTCACACCCCACACGTCGACCGCCCAGCGGGCAAAGCGAGCCGTCACCTCATCGTTGACCAAATACACGTATGCCATCCAATGCGGGTGGACCACAGCCAGACCAGCACCGTGAGCGATATCGGTGTATGCGGACAGCGCGTGCTCGATGCCGTGCGTCACCCAATCCTCTTCCTTGCCGCGCGAGATAATGCGGTTCAGAGCCAACGTGGAATCCCACATTGCATTGGAGCGAGCCTCATAATCTTTCGGATCGGACAAGCACGCTCGCCACGAACGCAGAATATGACGTTGGATTCCCTCGGCGATTTCGTCGGAAAGGTTGTCGTCCACCGGATAGGAGAAATACTGCTCACACGTGTGGCAGAACATGTCCTCGAAGCCATACACCGTCTGTTCGGCGGGCAATGTCATCAGGTAGCTTGGATCCAGCACGGAGAACCTGGGCATCAGCGGGAACGACGTATAGCCGAGCTTGCGGTTACGTTCCCAATTGGTGAGCACGGCCGCATCTCCCATTTCCGAGCCCGTTGCCGCGGTGGTGAGCACCACGCCAACCGGAATCAGCCCTTCAGGTGCCGGTTTGCCGGTTTCGATGTAGTCATCCCACAAATCCTCATCGTCACCGATGCCGGAACCCAACGAAATAAATTTCGCGCAGTCGATTACCGAGCCACCGCCAACGGCCAGAATCAGGCCGACGCCATGCTCCTTGACCAGGCGTACGCCTTCCAGCGCTTTGTCCAATCGCGGGTTCGGCGTAACGCCGGGCAGCTCGATGATTTTGCGCCCGGTTCCTGCCAGCGCAGCCATCACATCGTCATAGGCACCGTTGCGTTTAATCGATCCGCCGCCATACACCACCAGAACGGCGCCCTCGACACGCTCCACCTCCTGTGCGATATGGCGCGCCTGCCCTTTGCCGAAGTAGATCTTCACCGGGTTATGGAAAATGAAATCTCGCATGCGTAACTCCTTTGTTGTGCTGATGTTCCCCTGAGAACAGCTTATCTTCTCCTGCCGCCGATATGTTCACCGTCGCCAACATGTCACCGTCAACGCACCCCTCCGCGAACATGTTCGCCCCCACCCCAATCCCCCCCCCCAGCCCCGCCACAACCAGAAAACCGCCCTTGGCGACGTTGCCTCAGGCGGTTTTCCAGCGGAAGGAGAGAAAGGAGAAAGAAGGAATGGAAAGGTGCCATGCGGGCATAGCACAACACCGCACATGGCGAAACTATCGAATCAGCCCATCGGGCGCACTGGCATCATAATTGATGTGTACACGCCCGATGGAGCGAATTCAATCGGTCAGACCGATGGTCACTCGACCTCAGCCAGGGCATCAATGATGTAGTTGTTGATGGTGGCCTTGACGGACTCGAGGTGATCGGACTTGGTGGCGGCGATGAGCTCGGACTGCGGCTTGTCGAGGCTGTAGGCTTCGAGGTCGGCCAAGGTGACGTTGCCCTCGTCGATGTCCTTGCCGATGCCGGAGTCGTAGGAGCTGTAGCGCTCGGCCTGAAGATTCTGGATGAAGCCGTCCTGGTTCATCTTGTCGGCAACCAGCAGGCCGGCGGCGTAGGCATCCATGCCGGCGATGTGGGAGCGGAACAGGTCCTCCTCGTAGAAGGAGGTACGGCGCGGCTTGGCGTCGAAGTTCAGACCACCGTGAGGTCCGATGGAGCCGGCCTGCAGGACTTCCCACATGACGGCGACGGTCTCGTACAGATCGGTCGGGAACTCGTCCATATCCCAGCCGATGAGCTTGTCGCCCTGGTTGGCGTCGAGGGAACCGAGGAAGCCGGACTCGCGGGCCACGCGGATCTCGTGCTGGTAGGTGTGGCCGGCCAGGTTGGCGTGGTTGCCTTCCAAGTTCAGCTTGAAGACGTCGGTGAGGTCGTGGTTGCGCAGGAACTCGATGGCGGTGGCGGCATCGAAGTCGTACTGGTGCAGCGTCGGCTCCTTCGGCTTCGGCTCGATCAGGAACTGGGCCTCAAAGCCGATTTCCTTGGCGTAATCTGCGCACATGTGGAAGAACTTGGCGATGTGGTCGGTCTCGCGCTTCATCTCGGTGTTCCACAGGTTCTCGTAGCCTTCGCGGCCACCCCAGAACACGTAGTTCTCGGCGCCCAGGCGCTTGCCGATCTCCAAGCTCTTCTTGAGCTGGCCACCGGCGTAGGCGTAGATGTCGGCGAACGGAGAAGTGGCGGCGCCGGACACGAAGCGCGGGTTGGTGAACAGGGAGGAGGTGTTCCACAGCAGCTTGACACCGGTGGACTTCATATTCTCGTCGATCTTGTCAACGACCTTGTCGAGGTTGGCGTTGGTCTCGCGCAGGGTGTCGCCTTCGGGGGCGATGTCACGATCGTGGAAGCAGAAGTACTCGACGCCCAGCTTCTGGAACAGCTCGAAGGCGTAGTCGACCTTGGCCAGAGCCTGGTCCATCGGATCGGTGTACTTGTAGTACGGGCGGTGCGCGGTGCCGGTGCCGAACGGATCAACCAGTTCCTGGTTGAAGGTGTGCCACCAAGCAACGCCGAAGCGCAGCCAATCCTTCATCTTCTTGCCGGCAACGACCTTGTCGGCATCGTAGTAATGGAAGGCGAAGTCTTCCTTCGGTCCTTTGGCGCGGCCGACGTACTCGATCTTGTCAACATCCCACAGACCCATTTGGGCGCTCCTTTGCAGTAGGCGATATTACGGATTGCAGGCCAATAATAAAACGAACGAACTAAGTCTGTCAAATGATTGAATTAATACGCCGCGTCTCAGCGTGTTGCTAGTCATTGCAATGGTTTTCGAATGCAGTCAAGGCACAGATAGTATGGGCAAGCCAAGAAAGACAACTCAGCCAAGAAAACGAGACTTGATAATTGACGTCACGCAATTCCTCGCCGGCCACCGCTGAGGCCGGCTCCACCACCCCGCCAACTCCAACAGCACCACCCCCGCCAACACCACCGCCATGGTCATCACCCTGATGATCGGCTCGTTTGTGGCCATCCTCAACCAAACGCTGATGATCTCCGCCCTGCCCACGTTGATGCACGAGTTCGACGTGCCCAGCAGCACCGTGCAATGGCTGACCACCGGATTCATGCTTACCAACGGCATCATGATCCCGATCACCGCGTTCCTCATCGAGACCTTCACCACCCGCCAGCTGTTCCTGTACGCGATGGGCATATTTGCAGAATGATCTTGGCGTTAATGCACTGGTGTCCGGTCTGGTGATGATGCCGAGCGGCATCGCCATGGGCATCCTGAACCCGGTGGCAGGCAAGATGTATGACCGTATCGGTGGCCGGCCGCTCGCCTTACTGGGCTTCGCGATCATGACGTCTGCGGCTGTGCTGCTGGTCACCATCATGAACACGCACACCGCGGCGGCCATGCGCACCGGAGTGCCGGAAGCGGCGGCATCGGCCATTGGCGTGCGGGCTTCGTTCCGCACGGTCGCCATTGTGTGCGCGGTCTGTTTGGTTGCGTCACTCTTCATTCGTGATCGCGGCCGCCGACTTGGACAGCAGCGTTAGGCGAATCCTTCACCGATTGCTGGCCTTCTTGATCAGCGCGTCCAAAGTACCGGCTTGGCGCGCGGCTTCCACATCTTCCCAGTCGAGACCGGTGTCTTTGGCCCTCCCGTAGAAAAACCGCACCAGACCGGCAAAGTCCGGTTTATATCCGGTTTCCCGGAATGAACGGGCCAGCGAATCACCGATTTGCGGGTCATCAGGCCTTCGTGCCTCATAGATCGGGATGGAACAGGATCGCCACACGCCTCTCACATGTGCGATGCGATTGACGATCATGCCGCCGTGCGCACCATCGTATTGCGAGGCGGCATGTACGTCCGCCACCTCGTAGACACCACCATGAATGATGTCCTCAACTGTCAGACGACCTTTGACCGCGCTGGCATCGCGAATCCAGAACATCGAAGCGAAATTGGTGTCATCAAGTTCGCGAAAATCACGTATCTCGCGTGTGCCGATACGTTCGTCCTTGTCATACATGAATTCGGCCAAGGCTAGGAATGGCGAGATACCTGCGCCCGGACCGTACTGCAATTCGATACGTAAATCTTCGGATTCATTGCCGGTCAGTCCAATACCGCTGACGGCGCAGTCATAGGCAAACCAATCCCAGAACCACCATTCGATCCTTTGCAGCACCTGCTTCGGATACTTTTTGCATGGGTTCAGATTCACTTCGCGATAATATATGCGTCTCGCTTCGGCATAGACGGCGAGATTGCAGCGTTTGAACATCTCGGCTACGTCTTTGGTGTCCAGCATTGCTGGCAAACCGGCATTTTCGGCAGTAGTAGTGGTTGCGGTGCTCATGGTGTTTCCCCCTTCATGTGATGTGGACGGCGGGCTACGTTGCCCGCCGTGAGGCACACTGTATGACGTTCGTGCGGCGGCCCGCAAGCCCGCATGGCGAGATGGTGGATAAGTGGAAAACCCAATGATTCCAAGGGGTATGGAATGTGCATAACAGTGGCTACCGTCGGTGGATAACCGCACTTTCTTGCAGGTTATCCACTGATCGCGCAGCTGTTATCCACCGTCTCTGGGTTATCCACATCGTCTCTGGCGTGTCGTCCACTGTCAGCAGTCGATTTCTGCTTCGTTTGGCGTGTATAAGTGCACGGTGAAGTGTATAACTCCGCGCATTAGGCATATTTGCTACTGAGAAAGGTCCCGAAATCGCCTTCGAACGCATAGCTACACTCAGCAGATGTATTCAGCATGGCAATAGACCCACTTAGGCACCGGCGAATGATTTTCCCTCGCTTATAGAGTCGGCAAAGGCCCAACACCTGTCCCAACGCCGACGCTACTGCACTGGCAGCGTCGGCAGAGGACCACAACTTGGCACAGCAACGACGCTAAAACCGCCCAGCATCGTTACACGTCCAAGTTTTGGCCGCTAACGACGCTTAATGAACGCTTAGCGTCGGCAGCAGGTCACGCACTGGTTCTCCACCGACGGTAACGCTCCTTAGCGAAGCCAGCCCGCCACTCTTTGGCACATCACCGACGCTGAGAGAACCTCCAGCGAAGCCAACCAGCCAACCGCTGGCAACATGACACCACCCACACCCCTCAGCGAAGCCAACCGGCCAACCGCTGGCAACATGACACCACCCACACCCTCCAGCGAAGCCAACCAGCCAACCGCTGGCAACATGACACCACCCACACCCCTCAGCGAAGCCAACCGGCCAGCGCATGGCACCCCAACACCGCTGAGAACACCCACCCCACCAGTGCACATAAAAAAAAACTGGTCATAGCGGTTGCGATGTAATTGCATCGTAATCGCGATGACCAGCCTCGGGGGGGGGGTGGGCTGCAACGAGCACCGAATGAATCAGATGATGATGCCGTTGCAGTGATCGACTTCGTGTTGGATGATCTGCGCGGTCCAGCCGGTGAAGGTGGCGTGGCGGGCGCGGAACCGACGGTCCTCGTAGTTGACCTCGATACGGCGGCAGCGCAGTGTGCGGCGTTCACCGGTCAGCGACAAACAGCCTTCCTGGGTGTCGAAGGCACCATCCGAAGCGGTGATCACGGGGTTGAGCATCACCGTGATACGGCCACCGAGATCTTCGTCCACGAAGACGATGATGCGCTTGCTCACGCCGATCATGTTGGCGGCCATGCCCACGCACCGTGAACGGTTGGCCTCCAACGTATCCACGAGGTCCTGAATAGTTGCCTCGTCGCCGGGCCCAGCCGCTTCAGACGGCGTGCGCAAAAACGACCGCGAAGTCATAATAGGGCGTTGCATGTTGGAATCACGCTTCTTCGTGCCAGTGGGGGTTCTGGCCGAAGGTGTGGCCTTCGGGGTTGTCCATCGCGGCGATATCGGCCATGTCCTGATCATCGAGCTCAAAAGCGGTCAGGTCAAGGTTCTGGCGCTGGCGTTCCGGGTTCAGGGACTTCGGGATGGCCACGTCGCCGTATTGGAGGTGCCAGCGCAAAATGGCCTGGACCACAGAAATACCGTGCTTGGCGGCGATGCGCTTCAGATCCGGATCGCGCAGCATCTGGTTGGCCCGGCCCAGCGGGCTCCATGCCTCGGTGATGATGCCGTGCGCATTGTCGTAGGCCAGCTGTTCGCGCTGCTGGAAGTACGGGTGCAGCTCGACCTGGTTGACGGCCGGCGTCACACCTGTATCGCGAATGAGCAGGTCGATGTGGCCGGGCAGGAAGTTGCTGACGCCAATGTGCTTGACCAAGCCGCGTTCGCGAGCTTCGACCAGCGCTTCCCATGCCTCGACGAACTGGCCTTGGCTTGGGTTCGGCCAGTGAATCAGATAGAGATCGATGTAGTCGAGGCCCATACGGCACACGCTCTCCTCAATGGTGAGCAGAGCCTCGTCGTGAGCATGGTGGCGGCCGGGCAGCTTGGACGTGACGATGATGTCTTCGCGCGGCACGCCGGATTCGCGGATGGCGCGACCCACCACACCTTCGTTCTCATAGTTGAACGCGGAGTCGATGAGGCGGTAACCCTGATGGATGGCGGACTTGATGGCGTCCACACCGGCTAGGCCGTTGACCTTGTACGTACCGAAGCCGGTGGCGGGCAGTTCGAGGCCGTCACTGGCCTTGCGGATCGGAGTGACTGGTGGTTCATCAAGCATGATAGTTTCCCTGCTTCTCCTGTGATGGAATATCGGTTCCATCATAAAGCCAACCAATCCGCTGCGGGCGTACTATTTGACTTCTCTCAATTCCGGCGGTCGGCGAGTGGAGAATCGGAACATGAGCGCGGCGAGAATCACGCCAAGCACGGCCATGCCGGTGAACACCATCATGCTGCGCGGGAACGCGGCCGTATACGAACCGGCCGCGTCCGCCCCATCGTTCGCGGCGATGGCCACCACCCACACATTGCCGGACAGCGCAACGAACACCACATCCATAATCATGGTGCCGGCGAAGCCGCTAAGGATGAACTTGGGCGGGAAGTGGTTCTTCAGCATGCCGCCGAATACCGGGCCGATGGCCGGTGCGGCACAGGTGGCCAGGCCGACTATGCCGAGCATCGCGCCACGCTGTTCAAGTGGCGCCTTCTCCAGAATGATGTTGGTGATAAGCGGCAGGGAGATGCCGGTACCGAGCGACATGACCAGTCGGGCGGCGAGCAGCATCGGGAAGTTGACCGCGAGCGCGCCCAGTAATGTGCCGGCGGTGAAAATCACGATGGCCATGATGAACAGTGTTTTGGTGGCGAATTTGCGCACCATGAACGGCGAGCTCGGAATCGACACCGACAGCAAGAGCAGATAACCGGTGACAAGCCACTGCACCACCGAGGCGCCGATGGAGAACTCCTCCATCGGCGTGGAGTAGGCGATGTTCAGTGACGTTTCCGATAGGATGCCGAGGAAGGTCAGGATCGCGAGCGAGACGACCGCGATGACGAGTTTGTTGGAGACCGGTTGCTTGCCGCCGTTAGGCAGCTGTGTTGCGGAATGAGTCACGATCTTGTTCTCTCCTCCATTCATTCAGATATTCTGACTACGACGTTGGAAGTCTTCCTGCATGAGTCGCAGAGCCTCGGTCAAGGTGCGTACCGTGGTTTCGCACTGGTCCGAGGTCAATCCGCCCAGCAGTTGGCTCAAATGCGCGTGATATTCCTCCACATAGATGCGGCGGATATCCAAGCCGCGTTCGGTGAGCGTGAGCGTCACCGCACGCCGATCGGCGGCATCGGCGTGTTTGACGACGAGTCCGAGGTCGGCCATTTCGCCGACGAGCTTGGTGATGCTCGGCGTAGTGACGCCGAGGAATGCGCTGACGTCGCCCACGCGCGCGGTGCCGGTATCTTGCCCATTCGGTTCGTTGATATGCCAGACGGCGTCGATCACGTGGACATAGCGCGGTTTCATACCTTTCGGCAATGCCGGCATCAGTTCGGTGATGGTCTTGGCCTTCCAGCAGACATCCAGGAGGCTCCGCACCTCATTCACCGGAAGCAAGCCGGTCTTGGTATCGGTTCGGGAATCGCACATCGCTGGCCCAACCTCCAATTAGTTACCAATAGTCATTACCATAAGTAACTACACGCAGGCTCTAGACAAACCCAACGACCTGCGCGCCCGTGTCGAGTTCCGTTTCGGCATAAAAAAAGCCAGGGGATCCCTGGCTTGCAATGCACATATCGCTGCAGGTTTGCCGGGACCTATATGTTCCCGGCAACAACAGCCGTATATACGTTACCGATCAGTGCTGCCCTCATCATCCTTGGCACCCGCCGTGGCGGCCTCAGTCTCCTTGGCGTTCCACCCGGTGACGGCATTCCAACCACTCCATCCGATGACCACTAGCAAGCACAGCGAGAAGACAATAGTGGCCCAATTGAACAGCGAGCCATCGTTATTGGCCTCGACCAGTGACTGCCAGAGCCAGATAACGCAGGCCAAGCAGGTCAATGCATACATACGGGAGGTGGAGCGCGCGGTGAGTTTCATGGCGGAAAAAGTCCTTTGATTACAAGAATGACGGCAGATAACAGTGTGGGATCCGCACCAGCGGCACCGGCACGAATCCCACATCGAGGAGGAGAAAGGGGAAGGTCAGCTCTTCTTGCGCTTGGATATGATGTCCACGGCGACGGCCAGCAGGAGCACGAGGCCCTTGATGGTCTTCACCACGGCGGTGTCAACACCCATAATCGACAGACCCTGGTTGATAACACCCATCACGAATGCACCAATCACAGCGCCCGGGATGGTACCAATACCACCGGTGACGGCCGTGCCACCGATGAAGCAGGCAGCGATGGCGTCCATCTCGAACTCCATACCGGCCTGAGCAGTTGCGGAAGCCAGACGGGAAAGCATGCAGACAGCGGCCACTGCGGACAGGAAGCCCATGTGGACGAACAGCAGGAAGTCCACGCGGCGGGTGTTGATACCGGAGAGGATGGCGGCCTTGCGGTTGCCACCAACGGCGTACACGTGGCGACCGAACACGGTCTTGGTCAGGATGAAGTTGTAGATGAAGACCAGCACACCGACGATCACCAGCATGATCGGGGTACCACCCTGATCAGCGTTACCGGAGGAAGCCAGCAGGTAGGTGACGAAGGCGATGACGACCGCGACAAGCACAATCTTGAGGACGGTCAGGCTCATCGGCTCGGGTACCAGGCCGACCTTGGCCACACGGGCGCGCTTGCGCAGCTGGCTCCAGGCAAAGCCGACAATGCACAGGATGCCAAGCACAATGGTCAGACCGTCGAACGGACCCCACCAGCCAAGGATGTTGGGCAGGTAGTTACGGGCAATGCCACGGAATTCGAGGGAGGTAATCGGCACGGATTCGCCGACGATCACGGTGGCGAGACCACGGAAGATCAACATGCCGGCCAGAGTGGTAATGAAGCCCGGGATGCCGATGACGGCGACCCAGAAGCCCTGCCAGACGCCGACGATCAGGCCGACGACCAGAGCGATGACGATGGCGAGCATCCAGTTGACTCCGGCGCGTTCCATCAGCAGTGCACACACACCACCGATGAAGGCTACCAAGGAACCAACCGAAAGGTCGATGTGGGTGGCGATGATGACCATCACCATACCAATGGCCAGGATGATCACGTAGGCGTTCTGCTGGATCAGGGACACGAAGGAGTTCGGCTTCAGCAGCACACCTCCGGTCAGGATCTCGAAGGCCACGACGATGATCAGCAGTGCGCCGACAATACCGTATTGACGGGCATTGTTGGCGACCGTGGCCAGCAGGCCGGTCTTTTCTTCTTTCTTTGCAGGTGTTGCAGTTGCGGCGCTCATCAGGCTGCCACCTCCCTTTCCTTGGTCATACCCTTCATCAGGTATTCCTGGGTAAATCCATTCTTCTCGACATTGTCGGTGACGACACCGTAGGACACCGTGTAAATGCGGTCGCAGATACCGATGAGCTCAGGCAGCTCGGAGGAAATCACGATGACGGCCTTGCCTGCATCGGCAAGCTTATCGATGATTTCGTAGATCTCATACTTGGCGCCGACGTCGATGCCTCGGGTCGGCTCATCGAGGATGAGGATGTCCGGCTGCGAGATAACCCACTTGGCGAGCAGCACTTTCTGCTGGTTACCACCGGAGAGGGTGGAGACATTCACATCGATGTCATGACACTTGATGTTGAAGTCCTTGCGGTACTGTTCGACTTCCTTACGCTCAAGGTTGTCGTCCACAACCCCGCCCTTGCTGATCTTGGTCAGGGAGGCCAGGGATGCGTTCTCTCGGATGTTCTGCAGCAGGTTCAGACCGTTGCCCTTACGATCCTCGGTGGCGTAGGCGAGACCTGCGTCAATCGCAGACTGCACGTTGGGCATCTTGACTTCCTTGCCCTTGACGAACACCTTGCCGGAGATGTTGGAACCGTAAGAGTGGCCGAAGATGGACATGGCCATTTCGGTACGACCCGCACCCATCAGACCCGCCAGACCGACGATCTCGCCGGCGTGCACGTTGATGTTCGCATGGTCTACGATCACGCGCTCCGCGTCGAGCGGATGATGCACGGTCCAATCCTCGACGCGCAGGTATTCCTCGCCCGGGGTATTGGAGGGGTGGTTCGGGTACAGGTTGTGCAGCGGACGACCCACCATCTTGCGGATGAGTTCTTCCTGGTCGAGCGGCGTCTCCGGCGTCACGTACATCACACCGACGGTCGAACCGTCTCGAATGATGGTGACATTGTCGGCAATGGCGGCGACCTCGTTGAGTTTATGAGTGATGATGATGCTGGTCACGCCCTGCTCGTCACGTAGCTGACGAACCAGGTCAAGCAGGTGGGCGGAATCCTCATCGTTCAGTGCAGCGGTCGGCTCATCGAGGATGAGCAGCTTCACGTCCTTGGACAATGCCTTGGCGATTTCGACGAGCTGCTGCTTGCCGACGCCGATGTCCATAACCCTGGTATCCGGGTCTTCGGGAAGTCCCACACGATCGAGCAGCTTCTTCGCCTCGGCGCGGGTCTTGTCCCAGTCGATCACGCCACCCTTGGCCTGCTCGTTGCCGATGAAGATGTTCTCCGCAATGGACAGGAACGGGCTCAACGCCAGTTCCTGATGAATGATTACGATGCCGTCGGCCTCGGAATCATTAATAGTATGGTATTTGCATTCCTTGCCATCAAAGGTGATTTTGCCGGAATAGCTACCGTATGGGTACACACCCGAAAGCACGTTCATCAGGGTCGATTTGCCTGCACCGTTCTCGCCGCAGATGGCGTGGATCTCGCCGCGATCGACGGAAAGATTCACATCGGTGAGGGCTTTGACCGGACCGAACGTCTTCGTGATGTTTTCCATCGTCAAGATGGTGTCATTTGATGACATGTCATCACTCCTCGTCACAGTTCTGTGTTCATGGACATGCGGCGCATATCGGCTATGCGCCGCATGTCATTGTGTTTGTTTACGGATTGCCTGATGAGGACTACTTAGTCAGCTCGTCGAAGCGATCCTGGGTGATGTAGTTGGCCGTGACCAGATCCTGGAGGTTGTCCTTGGTGATGTTCTGGGGGTCAAGCAGCTTGGACGGGACGTCGATGTTGTTGTTGTTGAACTTGCCGTTCAGGCCGGAGACTTCCTTGCCCTCGGCGATCTCGACGACCATGTCGTACACGGCGTCAGCCAGCTTGTTCACGTCCTTGAACACGGTCTCGCCCTGCTTATCCTTGGCGATGTTGGCAACTGCGATCTCCATGGCGTCCTGACCGGTGATGTACGGCCAGGAGTCGGTGCCCGGCTTCATGTCGGGACGCTTGGATTCGATGGCGTTGATCACACCCTGGGCGATGCCGTCGTACGGAGTGAGGACCGCGTCGAGCTTCTCGCCGTGGGCGTAGGTGGAGTCAAGGATGGATTCCATGTCCTTCTGCGCCTGCTCGGTCTTCCAGCTCATCACGGAGATCTTCTGCCAATCCTCAACGGTGAAGTCCTTGGTCACGCCACCCTGACCGTGCTGGGACGGGGAGACGAGCACGCCCTTCTCGAAGTACGGCTGCAGCAGATCCCAAGCGCCCTTGAAGAAGTACTTGGCGTTGTTGTCATCCGGGGAACCGGTGAACAGCTCGATATTGAACGGGCCGGTGGCGCCATCCTTAAGCTTGAGCTGGTCAATGAGCCACGTGGCCTCGAGCACGCCGACCTGCTCCAGCTGGAAGGTGGCGTAGTAGTCGACGGCGTCGGTGTTCATGATCAGTCGATCGTAGGCGATGACCTTGGCGCCTGCATCGCGGGCCTTCTCAACGGCGGGGCCCACTGCGGTGCCGTCCTTGGAAGCGACCACGACGATCTTGGCGTCGTTGTTGACCATGTTCTCGATGTCAGCGTTCTGCTGGGCCGGCTTATCGTCGGCGAAGGACAGGATGACCTTGTATCCGGCCTTCTCCAGCTTGGCCTTCAGGTTGTTGCCGTCCTTGTTCCAACGCTCTTCGGACTTGGTCGGCATCGAAATGCCGATAGTGGCGCCCTTTTCGATCTTGGCATCACCGCCAGTTGCCTGGCCGCTACGGCTGCCACCGCAGGCCGCGAGGCCCGCGCACATGGCAACGCCTGCCACCACGGCGACGATCTTCTTAGTGAACTTCATTTGTTCTCCTTCATCTTCGAGGGGATGGCGAACCCTCCTTGGTCGCCCGAACCTGAGGATAACCTCAGGTTCATCTCATAGAATACCGTATTGAGTTAAGTTGTCAAACTCAAGAAAGCGAATTCCCTGTCGTTTATGTTCGACCAATGAACGCAATGGCGATTTTTCGCGCATCACAAGGCGACACGCCGAAAAATCCACGCTCTGCGCCTCGCTGTGCCTCATGCCGGTAACGACTACACTGAACTCTTATGGCAACAAGGCTTTTCGGTTCGCAGACCTCGCTTCGCGAGGCAAACCGCGCCAACTTGCTGGCCAGCATCCACAAGTTCGGCGCCATGACACAGGTCGAACTGGCAGAGGTGACAGGACTGTCCACTGCGACCGTGTCCACGCTCGTCCATCAGCTTGTCGACGAAGACCAACTGGAGACCAAAAACACCGTTCGCAACGGTCGCAGAGCCACTCTGGTGACCCTTGCACGGCATCAGGGCCTCGGCGTCGGGCTTTGGATCGCGCGACGTCATCTTACGCTTTCTATCGTTGACTTCTCGAAGTCAATCATCGCTGAGCACACGCTCCCCCTGCCGTTGGGCCACAAGGCGGACACAACGCTGGAACGCGCCATGCTGCTCATCAATGAGACCCTGAGCAGCATCGACGCCGAAGCCAGCGAGCTGGTCGGTATCGGCGTGGCCGTGGCCGCACCGGTGGCCACCAGCGACCACACCATAGCGATTCCCGGCATTCTGCCCGGATGGGACGGCGTCGATATCACGGCCCCGTTGCGCACGGCGTTCAACGTTCCCGTATACGTCGATAATGACGCGAATTTCGCGGCATACGGCGAATCCCGTATGGGCGTGGCGGCAGGCAAACGCAATTTCGTATATATCTCAGCCAACGACGGGGTTGGCGCAGGCATCGTCATCAACGGCGAAATCATGCATGGCGTGACCGGCCTGGCCGGTGAAATCGGCCATATCCAGGTCGACCCGCTGGGTGCCATCTGTTCGTGCGGTAACCGCGGCTGCCTTGACACCGTCGTGGCGGAAAACAGGCTGGTGCAGTTGCTCAGCGTCACACACGGCAATATGACGCTGGATGATCTGGTGTCCTTTGCCAACGAAGGCGACCCCGGTTGCCGTCGCATCATCGCCGACACGGCCGTGCGTATCGGTCAGGTGGCGGCTGATCTGTGCATCAGCGTGGATCCGGAGGTCATTGTGCTCGGCGGCAAGCTGGCCATGACCGGCGACGTATTCATCCAACCGTTCAATGAAGCGTTGCAGCGCATGCTGTTCCCTGATGCCGTGGCACCCATCGATGTACTCGTGTCATCCCACCCGAACGACAACTGCGCGCTAGGCGGCGCATTATGCGCCATCGAGTTCTCGGTTCGCAATGACGTCAGCCAGTGACCGGTACCAGGAGAAGAGTGAGAAGAAGGAACACACCATGAGGAATTCGAGCACACCTCCTCTGCTGCGGCTGGAGGACATCTGTGTGAAGTTCGGCTTCGTCGAGGCGTTGAAATCGGTGAATCTGTCCATCCAACGCCAGGAGGTCGTCGCCATTGTGGGCGATAACGGCGCAGGAAAGTCCACTCTGATCAAGGTCATCGCGGGATTTCTGCAGCCGGGATTCGGCCATATCTATCTCAACGGCGAACAGGTGACCATTCCCTCGATCAGGGAGGCGGACCGCATGGGCATCGCATCGGTGTTCCAGGGGCAGGAGTTCTGCGACAACCTGGACGTGGCCTCGAACCTGTTCCTCGGCAAGGAGATCAATCAGATTGGCATACGCGATGACGATTCGATGAACTCGCGTGCCCGTTCCGTGCTGAAGACCCTGAGCTCGGCGATTCGGGTCGGCTCCCCTATCGCATCCTTATCCGTCGGCCAGCGCCAGACCGTGGCCATAGCACGCACGCTGCTCAATGACCCGCAGCTTATTCTGCTGGACGAACCGACCGCCGCACTGTCGGTGATGCAGTCGGCGGAAGTGCTCGCATATATCAAGAGACTGCGCTCCGAAGGCCGGTCCGTGGTGATGGTCTGCCACGATCTGCCGGATGTGTTCGCGGTATCCGACCGCATTGTCGTGATACGTCAGGGGCACGTCACCGGCGTGCATCGAACCGTCGAAACGTCCTATGAGGAGATTATCGCCGAAATCGCCGGCGTGACCACCGAACACGAGTACGAGGAAATCGCTGAGAACCCGGAATTCGATTCCATGGTCAGGCAGCGGAAACTCATCGACCGCACTATCAGCGCGGCAGTGAGCCATGGCACCGGCCATGACTCACCATTAGACTAACGTCCCGTTGCCGGAGCGACATCGTCAGCGCAGAGCCAGGTTGGCCGCGCCGATCAGACCGGCATCCTGGCCCGCAGTGGCCGCGACGATCTTGGCATGGCCGCGGTAGGCGCTGCCTTCCAGGAAACGCTGGTAGTTGTAGCGGGCCGGCTCCAGCAGGATGTCGCCCACGGCCACCACGCCGCCGCCGATCACGAACAGGTCCGGGTCAAGCACGGCGGAAACGGCGGCCATGGTGCGGCCCAGCCATTCGCCGATCTTGCCGAACGCATACAGGCCAAGTACGTCACCTTCCTGAGCCGCTTGGGACACCATCGGCCCCTCCAGTTTGGTGATGTCGCCGCCGCACAGTTCCAGAAGACGCTTGGCATCCTGAGGACGACGGCGCACGGCGGACTTGGCGAAGTTCTCCAGCGAGGTTCCCGAAGTGTAACGTTCGGCGCAGCCGCGCAGGCCGCAGCCGCAGTGGTCGCCGTCCGGGACCATCGGCAGGTGGCCGAGCTCGGCGGCCATGCCGAAGGAGCCGCGGTAGAGCTGGCCGTTGATCACGATGGCACCGCCGAGGCCGGTGCCCACGGTCAGCGCGACCATGTTGGAGCTACCCTGGCCGGCGCCGTGCACGAATTCGCCCCATCCGGCGCAGTTGGCGTCGTTTTCGACGATGACCGGCACGGCATGGTCGATCAGCGCGCCGACGTGCTCGGACAGATCGTAGTTGATCCATGCCGGAATGTTGGCGGAGAAGGTGAGCGTCTTGCGATCCGCGCTCACATTGCCGGCGGCGGAGATGCCGACGGCCTCGATATCGGTGTGCCCGGCGGCCACAGCCTCGCGGTACACCTCGGCGATGTGCTGGTTGATGGCGTCGGCGTCCATCGGCGTGGGGACGCGCCAGCGCTGGATGATGCTGTCATTTTCATCGCAGACGGCGGCGGCGATCTTGGTTCCTCCGATATCAATGGCGAGCGTGGTCATGGCTTACTCCTTGAAGACTTTCGTAACATGCGAGATAGCGAAAATAGTAGCGAGCCGCCATGACCTCCCACCGCGGATTTTCCGTGGTTCGCCATGCGTCGCGAACATTCCGCCGATGCGCTTCCTCATGCATTTCACCCGCTGCAAACGGGCGCCGCCTCATCGCCGGCATCGATGCGGACGGCGTGTCGAATCGGATGCATTCGCTGTCACCGCCCTTGCGGATGGCATCGAAGAACAGCAGGAAACAAAAAAACTCCCGACATGCATCGGGAGTTTGGTGGCGACCCCGGCCGGACTTGAACCGGTGACCTCCGCCGTGACAGGGCGGCGCTCTAACCAACTGAGCTACGGGGCCGTGCGTGCCTCAATGAGGCACAAGAGGATATGTTACAGCATCATCGGATTACGACACGCCGTCTGATACATCGTTCCTTCCACCGGCGAACCGACCGCAGGTGTGGTGGACGGTATGCGGACCATATCGTTCGACCGCGCACGACCGCACTCCCCATAAGACAGTAGCCGTCATGCGTCAACGCACGTTGTGCGACAACGCGGCACGACGCACGGCCGCCGAGGCCAGTAAACCGATGAACAGCATGGTGCCGGCGACCAGAAGCGTCCACTGACCTCCTTCGATGAACCCTGAAGTCATCGCATCGGCAATCTTCGGCGCCTCGTCGCCGAATCGGGCCGCCGGTCCATCACCGCTGCGGAACGCGCCGATCACTCCACCCGCCGAACCGCTGACCGCCTGGGCCAGACCGTCGCCGACCTTGGCGGGCAGCCCGAGGGATTCGAGCCGCGCCGGCAATGTTCCGTTGACGGCCATGGCCAACGACGCGCCGGAGATGGCCGAACCGACGGCGGTGCCGAGCTGTCGAACCGTGGACTGGGTGGCCGACCCTTCGCCGGACTGCATGATCGGCACTTCGGAGAGCACCACGCTGGTCAGCTGCGCGGAGGCGAAGCCCAGACCCAGACCGTATGCGGCCATGGGAACAAGCTGCCACCACACAGAGAACCCCACAGGCATAAGGACCGCGACCAGGGCGACGGCGATGATCTCGATCACAAGACCGAGTTGAATCACGCCGGCCGGAGTGAGCCTGGCGGCCATGACATGGGCCTGCGCACCTGCGACGATGGACCCCAAGCCCATCACGGCCAGCATCGCACCGGCCTGCAGCGTGTTGAGCCCGCGGGCGTTGATGAGGTACAGCGGCAGCATGAACACCAGCGCGAACTCGCCGGCGGCGATGGCCGCGGCCGCCAGATTGCCCCACGAGAACGTCCTGATGCGAAACAGGGTCATGTCCAGCATGACCGGCCGACCGGCTTTGCCCCGCGCCGACTCGAAGACGATGAAGGCAGCCATCAGAAGCGCACCGGCGATCAGGCAGATCGGCACCGGCGACAACCAGTCACGATCCCAGCTCAACCCGCCCAGCTTCAACTGCGTTGAGGTCTGCTTCCACCAACCGTAGGTCTCGCCTTCGATAAGACCGAACACCAGCAGGGCCGAGGTCAGGGCAGACAGCACCACGCCCGGGATATCCACACCGACACGACGGGATCGGGCATCCTGCGCGGCATCCGCGGTGCCAGCGACCGAGGCGTTCCCACCGGTTTGCGGCACCAGGAAGATGGCCGACACAAAGACCGCGATGCCCAACGGCAGGTTCACCAGGAAGATCCAACGCCATCCCAAGGTCTCGGTGAACACGCCACCGAGCAGCGGACCAAGCGCGGCGGCCGAACTCATCACCGCGCCCCAGACGCCGAACGCCGCGGCACGGTATTTGCCCCGGAACAGGGCGGACACCGTGGACAGGGTGTTCGGCATGATCATCGCGCCTCCGATGCCCTGCAGCACACGGGCGGCGAGCAGCATCCCCGCACCCTGCGAGGCGGCGGCGAGCGTCGAACTCGCCACGAAGATCACGGTACCGGCTTGAAACACCAGTTTGCGCCCCCTGGCGTCGCCCAACTTGCCGAAAGGCAGCAACAACGCGGCAAGCACGATGTTGTAGAGCGAGGTGACCCACTGGGCGTCGGTCAGGTTAATGCCGATGTCGTCGATGATGGTGGGAATGGAGACGTTGACGATCGAGCTGTCGAGCACGATCATGGCCAATCCCAGGGCCATCACCCACAGCGCGCCCCACGGCGGCGCCTGGGTGGGCAGCGGCGACGAGGCCGTCGGATTCGTTGAAGAGATCGAAGACGCATCGGCCTGAGTCTGATGCTGAGATCGGGATGCATGATCCATAACGGGGTTTCCTTTCATTGCCATGATTGCGGCGATCGACACGCCTATGCGCCATTCATGGCGCATCCGCGGCCTAGACCGTCTCGCCGGATTTCGCGGGACATTCCGGGCGTTCAGCCATGGGCGTAACCTCGGCGGATCACTGAAGAGAGGAGCACCAAAGACGGCCGCACTATTCCAGATGCGTCATTTCGAAATGAAAGCCCGGCAGAACGCCGGAATCGCAACGATCGACAAATCGCCAGACGATACAGGGCCGGGCTCTCGCTCAGGAAACAGGGCATGCCCAGCGCCCATTTACCGGCGTCGGCAATGACGGCATCGCCGCCACCTTCCACGTCTCCTCCCGATGACCGAATCGCTAATTCCCGCCCGCCAGAACCCCATTGCATCGTGTAGACGGGATATGGGATAATCCACAAGGTGCTTTTGCTTGGGACCGAGGCGCCGCGATGACACGGAAATCCAGGGACGGGCGGCATCAAACGGGTCGTTCGGAAACCCTCGAAACCGGCCGCGTCGTTCCACAGTGTGTCATCACGGAATCCAAGCCCGGCAAAACGTTGAAATTGCAACGATAAGACAGGATAAGACACTTATATGGCTGAATTTGTGTTTCAGATGATCAAGGCCCGTAAATCCTACGGCGACCGAGTGATCCTCGATGACGTGACCCTGAGCTTCCTTCCCGGCGCGAAGATCGGCGTCGTGGGTCCGAACGGCATGGGCAAGTCCACCCTGCTGAAGATCATGGCCGGCCTGGAGACCGTGAGCAACGGCGAGGCCACGCTGACCCCGGGCTTCACGGTCGGCATCCTGCAGCAGGAGCCGCCGCTGGATGACACCAAGACCGTGGGCGAGAACATCAAGATGGCGTTCGGCCCGATTGCCGAGAAGGTCGCCCGGTTCAATGCGATCGGTGAAGAAATGGCCAACCCGGACGCCGACTTCGACGCGCTGATGGAAGAAATGGGCAAGCTGCAGACCGAGATCGACGCCGCCGACGGCTGGGACCTTGACTCCCAGCTTGAGCAGGCGATGGACGCCCTGCAGTGCCCCGATCCGGACACCCCGGTCAACGTGTGCTCCGGTGGCGAGCGCCGCCGTGTGGCCCTGTGCAAGCTGCTGCTCGAGGCTCCGGACCTGCTGCTGCTCGACGAGCCCACCAACCACCTGGACGCCGAGTCCATCCTGTGGCTGGAACAGTTCCTGCACCAGTACAAGGGCGCGGTCATCGCCGTCACCCACGATCGTTACTTCATGGACAACGTGGCCGAATGGATCTGCGAGGTCGACCGCGGCCACCTGTACCCGTACAAGGGCAACTACTCCACCTACTTGGAGACCAAGGCCAAGCGTCTGGAGATTCAGGGCGCCAAGGATGCCAAGCTGGCCAAGCGACTGAAGAACGAGCTCGACTGGGTGCGCTCCTCCCCCAAGGCCCGTCAGGCCAAGAACAAGGCCCGTCTGGAACGTTACGACCAGATGGAGAACGAGGCACGCAACAACAAGAAGCTCGACTTCTCCGAGATTCAGATTCCGGCCGGCCCGCGCCTGGGCTCCACCGTGCTGGAAGCCAACCACATCCACAAGGCTTTCGGCGAGCGCGTACTCATCGACGACCTGTCCTTCACGCTGCCGCGCAACGGCATCGTCGGCGTGATCGGCCCGAACGGCGTGGGTAAGTCCACGCTGTTCAAGACCATCGTGGGCCTGGAACCGCTCACCAGCGGCGAGCTGAAGATCGGCGACACCGTCAAAATCAGCTACGTGGACCAGAACCGTGAAGGCCTGGACCCGAACAAGAACCTGTGGGAAGCCGTGTCCGGCGGCCTCGACTTCATCGAGGTGGCCGGCGTGGAAGTGCCGACCCGCGCCTACGTGGCCAGCTTCGGCTTCAAGGGCGCCGACCAGCAGAAGCTGACCGGCGTGCTGTCCGGTGGTGAACGCAACCGTCTGAACCTGGCCCTGACCCTGAAGCAGGGCGGCAACCTGCTGCTGCTCGACGAGCCCACCAACGATCTGGACGTCGAGACTTTGGAATCCCTCGAAAACGCACTGCTCGAATTCCCGGGCTGCGCCGTGGTGATCTCCCACGACCGTTGGTTCCTCGACCGCGTTGCCACGCACATCCTCGCGTGGGAAGGCGATGACGACAACCCGGCCAAGTGGTACTGGTTCGAAGGTAACTTCCAGGCCTACCAGGAGAACAAGGTGGCTCGCCTCGGTGAGGATGCGGCCCGCCCGCACCGCCTGCACAAGAAGCTTGTGCGCGGCTGAGATACGCCGGCATTAGTGCCACAACGCGCTTTATACGTCGAAAGCCGTCCCTCAGGGGCGGCTTTCCCATAATTGCCCCCATGACTGCCCCGCCCCGCATCCCATAAAATCCCACAGTCACCTACGGCAACGCACCGGCAACACACCGGCAGCGCAGCAGCAACGTAGCGGCAACGCACCGCATAACCAACCGTTTACCTTCCAAACAGTCTCGTTACATTTCGCTCCCGGAACTCTTAACCCCCACCGGATAGACTGCCAACCATAGGTTGGAATACGATAACCGAATATCGAACACAGCAGAACAGGAATCGAGGAACGCCATGGCTCAGGCAACCACCGTAACTCCATTGGACCATCTGGTGAAGGTGCTGGAGTTGGGCGAGCCTTCCGCTTACCGCAATCACACATACATCAATGGCGAGAGTATGTACTTCCCCACCGGCCGCGTCTACGGTGGCCAGGTCATCGCCCAGTCGGTGATCGCCGCGTCCAAAACAGTGGGCCCTTCACGCCTGCCGCATTCGGTACATGGCTATTTCATTGCCGCCGGCGATATTCGTCAAGACCTGCTGTTTGACGTCGAGAACCTTCGCGACGGCCGCTCGTTCTCCGCTCGTCGGGTCAACGTCACCCAAGCCGAGGGGTCGATTCTCACGGCCATCGCCTCCTTCCAGGAGACCGGCCAGGAGGGTGTGGAATTTGCCGATCCGATGCCGGAAAACCTGCCCGATCCCGAAACGTTGACTTCCGCCAAGGAACTCATGCAGCCGTTCGCCGAAAAGTCGCCGTTCGCCAATTACTATGCCGAGAAATCGCCGTTCGATATCCGCCACGTGACGCCGACCGTGATGCTGCGCGCGGACAAGGATTCCGCCGAGCATGATTCCGGCAAGCAGATGGTGTGGATGAAGGCCGATGGCCACGTCGATGTGCCGCAGGTCATGCATCGTGCGATGCTGGCACTCGGCTGCGATCAGGTGATGATGGAGCCGGTGCTGCGCCGCGCCGGACTGTCGATTTCCACACCGGGCATTTCCTATGCGTCCATCGACCATTCGATGTGGTGGTATCAGGATATCGATATCAACGAATGGCATTTGTATGTGCAGGATACGCCTATCGCCGCGCACGGGCGCGGACTCGGCATCGCCAAAGTGTATGCGCAGAATGGCGACTTGGTGGCGGCCATCGCTCAGGAAGCTATGGTTCGCGTGCCGCAGGAATAGCGGGAATCGGCTTGGCCGATGGTGTGGTTTTTTCTTCTTCTCTCCCCCAGTCGGCTACGCCTACAGCCCCCTCGTCAGAGGGGGCTTATCACGGATTATCTTTTGTAGGCCTGGGCTATGTCGCTACGGCGCTTGGCTTCCTTGATCTTCGGGTTTTCGGGGCCTTCGTTCGGCGGTAGCTGGCACAACCATTCGCCGATAATGCCGATGATCATGTCGGCGATGCACACCACGGCCGCGATTGCGCACTCGGTGACGGCGTGTGCATAAAAATCCGCCTCAATATGGCTCAGGCTCATCACAATCTGACCGCCATACCAGCCGGCAAGCGTTGCGCCCGCCAATCCCAGTGCCTTAGACAGCACCAGCGTATACACCGCGATAGTGGGATTGATGAAGCTATGCGGACGCTTCTTGGGGTCGGTATTCGCGTATTTATGCACTTGCAGGGCCAAGATCAGCACGATAACGCCCAGCACGGCCAGCAATCCGGTCACAATCCGAGGCGCACCAATCAGCGACAGTCCCGAGCTTTCGCCGTAGGAGGCCAGACCGATACCCGCCAACAGGCCCAGCACGGCACCGATCACATACTGCCACCATGCTGTTCGCCGTGTTTTCATGTCCGGCCTCCTTATCGTTGCGTTGCTGTTTGCTGTTTGCGAACGGCCCTCGCTCCTGGGCTGCTCATCTTGATTTGGTTTTCGTCACTGCCGTGCCCGGCTGTTCGAGGCCGGAGACCGGTCCGTCACCGTCTGGTTTCTAGCCTACCGTTCGTAACTGGTTCTGCCATCAGCTCAACTGTTCGACAGTATCCAGTTGTCCGATAGCAATCCGACCTGTCCGGCATCCGGTGCCATGGCCAAAAGGAAGGCCACCGGGTCGCCGCCCAGAGTAGCATTCGGGTCCATATCCAGCCAAGGTGCCAATACCGACGCATGGTTACGGGCCGACGGCCAAGGAATGCTGCAGTTGGGCTCGTCGGAAGTCACGCCCTCCATGTCAACAAGGTCAAGGTCGACTGCCAGATCATGAACGCTTTCGATGCTGCCCAATACGGCAATCAGGTCGGCGGGCGGCAACTTGGTTTCGATTTGGATGACCGCGCTCATCGCGTCCGGACCGTCGAAATGGCTGACATGGTAGAGCGGCGAAATGCCCTGTACCTGATTGCCAGGAACACTGTCGATGGAAACGATGGTTTCACGGAACAGCCGTTCGGCATCCTGCGAGGTAGAATCCAGCGAAATAATCGCCTTGCGTGAGACGGGTGCCGACTCCGACGCGGATTCTTGCTTGACTGCATGCCCGCCGAGCATCCAGTCTTCGCTCTCGAGCTGCACGGCGTTACGGTCCGGCGCGGTGGCCAGCAAATCGGCTACAGGCCCCTCATGGGCTCCGGCGAGTTTGGCGTTCGGATTCAATGCCAACCAAGGAGCCAGCACAAACGCACGCTGCCAAGCACGCGGATGGGGCAATGCCAGATCCGGATCCGCGCTGGTGATGCCATCAAAGTCGATAATGTCCAAGTCCAACGGCCTGGAATCCCAATGATTCTCACGAATTCGTCCATGGTTCGCTTCGATGTTTTGCAACGCGGCAAGCAATTCGTGGCTGCCCATTGTGGTTTCAAGCTCCACCACGGCGTTCAGGAAATCCGGCGTACCGTCGGCCATGCCCCACGCGGCCGTGCGGTAAAGCGGTGAGATACCGGTCACCTGTGTGCCAGGCAACGCGTCAATCTCCCGAACGGCGGCTCGCAAGGTGGATTCCACCTCGCCCACATTGCCGCCCAAGGCCACCACCGCGTTATGGATGGCACGCTCTTCAGCAGTACGTCCATTATCGGTGGCACGCACGCGCGAGATGGAGACCGATACATCTGCAAAAGCCACGACGATGGGTGCGTGAGGCTTGTGCACGGTGACGTCGATGGAGGCGACGGCCGGCGCATCGGCAAGAATCTCGTCCGCGATACGTTGGGCCAGACGCTCGATCAGGTCCACATGAGGGCCTTCGATGACAGCCGTGATGTCCTTGGCCACACGGCCGTAATCGATGGTGTCGTTGAGATCGTCGGATTGACCGGCTGCGGCCAGATCAAGGTGCAGGGTGACGTCCACGACGAAGGTTTGTGGCCGTTCGTGTTCAAAGGCGAGCACACCGTGGGTGCCGTTGGCATGTACGCCGGTAAGTGTGATGGTGTCCATTGGTAAGGCTTTCTGCTCAAATGCTCTCCTCAGTCGCCTTCGGCGCCCGCTCCCCTCGCCCGAGGGGAGCCAAGGCCTAGAAGCAACCAAAACAGGGAGCCAGGGGAATCATGCGTATTCGCGCCAGGTGTTGCCGGCGATGACGGCGGCGCGGCTTTTGGCCACGTCGTGTACGCGCACGGCCCATGCGCCATGTTCGGCGGACAGGGCGGACAAGGCTGCGGTCACGTCATCGCGCTGGGCCATGATCGGCCCATCAGCACCGGCAGCGCCCGCCTCGGTAAGCATCGCCGAGATGAAGCGTTTGCGGGACTGGCCGATCAGCACCGGATATCCAGTGGCGCGGAAGGTCTCGAGTCCGGTCAGCAGCGGCAGGTTGTGCTCGATGCCGGGCTTGGAGAAACCCAGGCCCGGGTCGATGATAATGCGCTCAGGCTTTACGCCGGCGGCCAGCACACCGTCGACTTGGCGCATGAGTTCGTCGTGTACGTCGGTCAATACACCGTGCTCGTAGACGGAGGTGTCTTGATCGGGGTTCGCGCCCTTGGAGCCGGCGAGCCAACCGCGCCAATGCTGCACGATGTATAGGCAGTCGTGGTCGGCGACCACATGCGGCAGTTCGGCATCCAGCGTGCCACCGGAAACGTCGTTGATGATCCGGGCGCCCTCGCTCAGCGCAGCGGCGGCCACGGATGCGCGCGTGGTGTCGATGGACAGTATGGCACCGGCCGGAATCAATGTCTTGACGGCACCGGTGATGCGGGCCAGTTCGTCGGCCTCGGACACGCGCTTGGCGCCGGGGCGCGTGGATTCGGCGCCGATGTCGATGATGGCCGCGCCGGCGGCCATCATGTCGCGCCCGTGCTGGGCCGCCTTGGCCGGGTCCAGCCACAGGCCGCCGTCCGAGACCGAGTCCTCGGTGATGTTGAGCACACCCATCACCATGGTGTGCGTACTGTCATGCAACGCCTGCAAATCAGTCATAGGTTATCTCCCCTTCGTTGTTTCCCTTCGCTCCCCTCAGTCGCCTGCGGCGACAGCTCCCCTCAGAGAGGGGAGCCTAGGTTGCGTCACTTGTCAAGAATCAAGCTCATGGCTTCGGCTCGGGTGGCCGGATTGCGCAGCATGCCGCGCACCGCCGAAGTCACCGTGCGCGCGGAGGATTTCTTGATGCCGCGCATCGACATGCACAGGTGCTCGCATTCGGTCACCACAATCACACCACGTGCGCCCGCGTACTCGACCAGCGCGTCGGCGATCTGCTGGGTCAAACGCTCCTGCACCTGCGGCCGGCGAGCATACACCTCAACCAGTCGGGCGAGCTTGCTCAGCCCCATCACCCCGTCCTTGGCGGGAATATAGCCCACATGGGCCACGCCATGGAAAGGCAGCAGGTGATGCTCGCACACCGAATACAGTTCGATGTCCTTGACCAGCACCAGCTCTTCGGTATCCACGTCGAAGTGCTTCTCCAGCACATCGGCCGGGGAAGCCTGCAGACCGGCGAACAGCTCGCGGCACGCGCGGGCGATACGGTCAGGCGTTTCCACCAGTCCCTCGCGCTCGGGATCCTCGCCAATCGACTTCAGGAACAGGCGTACGGCTTCGCGCACGCCTTCCTCGTCGTATGTGCGTTTCTCCCGCTGGCAAGACTCTATATATTCGTTCATCTCATCTCTCCCTTGTCATTGTCCACAACGACGTCGGCCTGGCCTGCGTACGTGAGAAACCACATGAACAGGTCGGGCCGAATCGTCATCGTGTCTACTCTTCCGGCTTCATGCCGACCGAGCGCTTGAGGCTTTCGGGAATCTCCACCGGCGGCTTGTCCGAGTCGGGGCGGCGGTCGTTGGACAGCCACACCGGGCGGACCGGCGCCTTCTTGATCGGCGCGAAGATCTCCGCAAGCTCCTTCTCGTTCAGGGTCTCCTTGACCAGCAGCTGGCGGACCAGCTCGTCAAGAATCTCGCGGTTGTCGTTGATGATGGTCCACGCCTCGGTGTGGGCGGTTTCCACCAGCTTCAATACTTCGTCATCGATCACTTCGGCGGTGCGGTCGGAGTATTTGCGCGGCTGCAGACCGTCCATCACGGTGGTCTGATCGTCGTCGGAACCCCACTTGATGGCGCCGAGCTTGTCGGAGAAGCCGTATTCGATCACCATCGTACGGGCGATGTTCGTAGCCTTCTCGATATCGTTCGAGGCACCGGTGGTCGGGTCGTGGAAGACGATTTCCTCGGCGGTGCGACCGCCCATCGCGTAGGCCATCTGGTCGAGCAGCTGGTTGCGCGACTGCGAGTAGCGGTCGGAGGTCGGCATGACGGCGGTGTAGCCGAGGGCGCGGCCTCGCGGCAGAATCGTCACCTTGGTCACCGGATCGGTGTTGTTCAGGGCGGCGGCCACCAGCGCATGACCACCCTCGTGGTATGCGGTGTTGCGCAGCTCTTCCAGAGCCATGCCCTTGGACTTGCGCTTCGGTCCGGCCTGAACACGGTCGATGGCCTCGTCGATGGCGCGGTTGTCAATCAACTGGGCACCGGCACGGGCGCACAGCAGGGCGGCTTCGTTGAGCACGTTGGCCAGATCGGCACCGGTGAAGCCCGGCGTGCGCACGGCGACCATGTGCAGGTCCACGTCCGGCACGAACGGCTTGCCCTTGGCATGCACCCTCAGGATCGCCTCACGGCCTTCCAGATCGGGGGCCGCCACGCCCACCTGCCGGTCGAATCGGCCCGGACGCAGCAGGGCGGGGTCGAGCACATCGGGACGGTTGGTGGCGGCGATGATGATGAGGTTGGTGTCGTTGTCGAAGCCGTCCATCTCGACGAGCAGCTGGTTCAGCGTCTGTTCGCGTTCGTCGTGGCCACCGCCCATGCCGGAACCGCGCTTGCGGCCCACGGCGTCGATCTCGTCGATGAAGATGATGGCGGGTGCGTTCTTCTTGGCCTCATCGAACAGGTCGCGCACACGGGAGGCACCGAGACCCACGAACATTTCGACGAAGTCGGAGCCGGCCATCGAGTAGAACGGCACGCCGGCCTCGCCTGCGATGGCTCGGGCCAGCAACGTCTTACCGGTGCCAGGAGGGCCGTACAGCAGCACACCGCGTGGGATGCGCGCACCCAGCGCCTTGTACTTGGACGGATCCTTGAGGAAGTCCTTGATCTCCTCGACTTCGGCCACGGCCTCGTCTTCACCGGCCACATCGGCGAACTTGGTGGTGGGGGTCTGCCCGTCGAGCAGTTTGCCGCTGTTCTTCCTGCCGCCCATGCCGAGCATGCCACCGGCACCGCCCATGCGACTCATCAGGAACCAGACCAGGGCGAAGAAGATGATGAACGGCAGGATCGAGGTGACGAGGTAGCTCAGCATGCTGGTCTGCTCGATGTTCGAGGTCCAGCCCTTCTCGAGATCGCCGTTCTCCACGGCCTTGGCCACTTGGGCGCCCTGCGCGAAGGTGTAGTAGAACTGCACGTTCTTGCCGTAGTTGGTCACCTTGCCGGTGTCGGCATTCTTCTTGGTGTAGTCGTTCTTCAGCTTAAGGCGGACGACCTGCTTGTTGTCCGTAATCTCGGCGTACGTGGCCTTGCCCTGATTGATCAGCGCGAAACCATCTTTGGTGTCGATGGTTTTGGTGCCACCGCCGGCGAACATCTGGAACATCAGCACGACCATGACCACGAGCACGGCACCCCATAGCCAAGGGGACTGCCATATCGGGCGGTTCTCGTTGTTGTTGCCTTTGCCATTGTTCCCGTTATTGCCACGGTTGAACGGGTTGGTGAACGGGTTGCCGTTGTTACGGTTGTTGTTCGGGTTCGGATTATTGCCGTTACCCGGCCCTTGCGGGAAGCTCATGCTTGCACTCCTTGGTAGACGGACGGCTTGAGGACCGCGATCGAATCGAGGTTGCGGTAGCGTTCGTCAAAGTCGAGGCCGAAGCCGACGACGAACTCGTCCGGAATCTCATAGCCGGCGTACTTCACATCAACGTCCACCTCTCGGCGGGAGGGCTTGCTCAGCAAAGCGAAGACCTCCACGGAAGCGGCACCACGACGTTTCAGTTCTGCGACCAGCCACGCGAGCGTGCGTCCTGAATCAACAATATCCTCCACAATCAAGATGTGCCGTCCGCGAACATCGGCGGACAAATCCTGCCTGACTGTGACCTCACCGCTCGACACTGTGCCCGAGCCATAGCTCGACAGGCTCATGAAGTCGATCTGTACAGGAATGCTCATGGCCTGGGTGAACGCGACCAGCGTATTCACGGCCCCTTTCAGCACCGCAACGAGCAGCGGATTCTTATCGCGGTAATCCTCGCTCGCGAGAGCGGCCATCTCGTGGATCTTGGCATCGATCTGTTCTTTGCTGACCAGCTCGTGGTCAATATCTTCCTCAACGTCAGCGATTCGCATGCGCACCATCTTGGCACACGCGAATGACGTGTTTCTTGCGATTGGCTGAATAACCTCTGGGAAGTGAGACGCCGCCTTGGCCATGCCAATCGACGACCAGCCGGTCGATGGCGGCAATCTGGGCGGCACTGGCGTTCACACCGGCTTGGCTCAGCGCATGAGCGATGACCCGCAACCGAATCGCCTCTGGCTCACGTGCAATACGTCTGACGCTGATCATCAGGCCGACACCATGGCTCGAATCGTTGGTATCGCCTGCCGCACAGGCTCGTGGCGTATCGGTCGATACCGCTGCCGACGATGCCGGCCAATCAACTGTCGTAACCGCCTCCCCCATCACCTCGTCGGATCGCTGATCCAGATACTCCTTATCCATTCTGGCCAACCGTGCGCTTTCAGCGAAATGGCGGGCGACATTGAATCCAGCGAATCGCTCGATGGCCGGCAGCAGGTCATGACGCACCCGCGAGCGCAACGGATAGTCGTTCGGCAACTCGCCGTCTACCGCATCGCCATTGGTGGGGTCATCCCAATATTCCACACCTAAGTCTTCACAGATGCCGGTGGTTTCGGCTCGAGTAAGGGTAAGCAGCGGCCGCGCAAAAGTCACGCCACTGCGTGTGAAGACCTGCGGCATGCCGGCCAACGCATCCACGCCACGGCTGCGCAGCAGTCCAATCAATACGGTTTCCGCCTGATCGTCCATAGTGTGGGCCAACAGCACGGCAATGGCACCTGATTCACGCGCCGCGGCGCACAGCTCGTTGTACCGGGCCTGCCGCGCGGCCGCTTCGAGGCCCTCACCGCGTGCCTGCACGGTTGCGTTGCGCACGATGACCGGGCCCAGTCCCAACGCACGGCAACGATTCGCAGCCTCGCCGGCAACCTGTTCGGAACCCTCCTGCAAGCCGTGATCCACAATCACGGCACCGCAACGCACGCCCATGGACGTGCATACGATATGGCTCACCGCGGCCAGTGCCATCGAATCGCGCCCGCCTGAACAGGCCACGAGCACGAGCGGCGCATCGGCGGCAACGGCATGGTCCCCATGCTGCGCGAATTCGGGAGCCTGCACATCGCATAGTTCCACAGCGCTCAGCGTTGCGCGGACCGCGCCTACGGCCTTGCGCAATCGTGCGGAATATGCCATGTACTCACCACCCTTTTTCTGGTTATGTGTACTCGTGCGTTTATGGACGTTTACGGCCTTTGTAGCCTTTGATGGCACTTGATGGGTCTTTTACAGCCCCGCGAGATTGGTGATGAACGAGTCGATGGCGCTACGCGCGGCGGCATAATCCTCAGGATTGTTGACCACCACGGCAAACGACAACGCTCCCCCATTGGTGCGGGACACATTGCCGGCCATCGACGTAACCGTGCCGAGGCTGCCGGTTTTGACGCGCAGCAGACCAGCCACGGCATCATCCGTATACCGATCCTGCGCCGTGCCCACCAATCCCGCGATGGATAGACCTTCCGCGCCGGCCGCGCCGCTCTTGGTGGTCAGATTACGTTGTTGGACGGCCGCCAGCGTGCGTACGGTGAGCCGGGAGCCGGGAGACAGGCCGGAGCAATCGGCCATGGTCAGACCGGATGTGTCGAGACCGAGATCGTTCAGAGTGGATTTGACCGCCTCCGTGCCGCCTTCAGGACTGTTTGTCGCTGATTTCGCCAAAGCGGTGAGTCTACCGAACTCCTCGGCCAGCGTATTGTCCGAATGCCGCAACGTGTATGCCATGATTTCGGACAGTGTTGCCGAACTCACCGAGGCCAAAGGCGTTTCGCCGGATGGAGCGGTGTTTGCCGTCACGTCTCCGGTAACGGCCACACCGTTCGATTGGAGCAGTTCGGCGAATTTCGTGGCCACGTCGCTGGCGGTGTGCTGGGACAGTTCCGGGTATCCGGCCGAATCATCAGGGTCGGCCGGCGCAGGCGTATCGGCGGTGTATTGGCGGCCTCCATCAATCGCCATTGATGAGACCGGCGTGAAGTAGACGGTGTAGTCGCTTAAGACCGCGCCGCCTTCCGACAGACCTGCGGGAATGCGTGAGTCGCCGAATAGGGTGTCGTCGTACTCGAGATTGACGGAAGTGATGCCTCGCTGGGCGAGCGCGGCCACGGTGGCCTTGGCCAAGGTGTTCAGACCGGCACGTCCGTTGGTATGGTTTGCGTCGGAATCGCCTGCAGACAGCAGCATGTCGCCATTGCCTTTGAGGGTCAACGTATTGGTGCCGTCATCGGATTGGGTCAGGAACACTTGGGTATCCAAGGTGGATGCCATGTTCAGGGTGGATGAGGCGGCGAGCGCGGTCAGCGTTTTCAGTGTGGATGCAGGCTCGCGTGGAGTGTTCGACTCATGTTCGGCAGCGACGGTGCCTTGGGCGTCTTCAATGATCACCGACGTATCGTTTCCCACGCCTTGCGTGGACAGCAATTCGTTGACCAGTGCAGAAGCGGCCGTGGAATCAATGGCCTTGTTCGCGTTCAGGGCACCGGCGATGGTGCCGCCTGATTTGGCGGTGGCCGGATTGGCGAAAACAGGTGCGGTGACAGGTTTTAACGTCAACAATCCGGGGGCCACGTCGGTGATGTCGGCGGCGCAGTACCCCGCGAACAGGGCGATGGTGGTCAGTGCGGAAATGATGACGGTCAGTGTTCGGCGATGCGATCGTTGGGTCCGCCGTTGCGCTTCACGTCGCTGACGGCGTGATACCGCTGTAGATACCATCGTGCTCCTTATGCCAAGGCAATCATTTCTGCAATGAGGCGAACGAGTCGAGTGTTGCCACAATCGAGAGCATTCGCGCATCCATCAGCTTACCGCCCAGCCATGTCCCGAGTGCCAGAATGCCGATGCCATTGGCCAGCGCGACCGGAATAATCGCCAGCCACATGCCGCCTTCGGCTCCTGTCAGCAGCATGACCAGCGCCACGATGCCAGTGGGCAGCATGAGCAGCAGGCTGCCAAGCATGTAGACGAACGGGAAGAAGCCTTGGGCCATGGCGCGGCCTTGAGGCGCGGAGAACGGCTTGTCCATTGAGGCGACCGGGTACATCAGTACACAGGAGGTGACTTCAGCCACGCCCAGTCCGCTCAAGGCGATGCCCATGCCCGTGGCGAGGAAGATCAGGCCGGTAGCGAGGTCATCGGGCTGCGCCCAGCGTCCGGTCAGTGCGCCGACCAGCACGATGCCGGCGAGATAGAGCAGCACCATGTAGACGACCATGATGCCGACGTAGACGCGTACGCGGCCGATTCTGTCGGTCCGGCCACGCACGCCGGCGATGACTTCCATGGTGAAGCCGCGGCCGTCATATGCGAGCCCGTTGCTTTCCACGACGGACATGAACCAGCCGCACCAGATCAGCGACTGCCAGACGACCGCGCTGATGCCGTGTGCCTGGAAGGCGAAGATGATCAGGAACAGGACCGGCATGGCGAAGGTCATGGCTTGGCGGGGGTCTCGTTTGAGATAGGTGATCAGGCGTGCGGAAACCGCGCCGGATGACGAATCGGGCATCCATGCGAATGCGCCGATGCCTTTGGCGGTCTCGGACGGACTGTTTGCGCCGATGGTGAGCCGTTCATGTCTCAGACACCAGGTGCAGACGGCGAAGCAGACAATCCATGTGACGGCAAGGATGGCGATGCGGGCGAGCAGCACCGCCCAGGCTCCGGTAAGCGCGTCGAACGGTAGTTGGAAGGCCGCGCCGAACGGCGTCCATGCGACGATGGTGGTCGCCGCGCCCCAGGTTTCGGTGTTGAGGCTGAAGGCCACGCCGGAGTTGACCAGAATGTTCGGCAACTGACAGATGATAACGAACGTCAGCACGATGAAGATATAGAACGCGCCTTTGCCGCGTTTGCTGGTCACCAGCGTGGTGAATAGGGCGATGAGCAGTTTGGAGATGCTCATCATGGTGATGACGGCCAGCACTGCGGCGAGGAGGGAACTGATGATTACGGCTGGTCCCATATGCCGATAGGCCAGTGTCCAGAGCATCAGTGAGGCCACGCCGGTAAGGGCGGGGATGCCGGACAGGCCGGAAAGCAGCAAGCCGAATTGCAGGTTGCGGTCGGCGATGCCGTAGAGCGCGAATTTGCGTGGGTTCATGGTGGAGCCTTCGCCAAGCATCATGAGCTGGATGAAGCCGATGAAGATGGTCATGGTCGCGCCGACCAGCACGACGACTATGTTGACGATGCCTCCGGAACCAAGGATGTTCAGCGGAAAGCCATCCGCGTTCACGGTGAAGGGCGGCAGTATGCCGATGAACCATGCGAGTACGCCGGTGCCGATGATGGTGCCGGCCGCGAGTACGGCGGAAAAGACATAGGCGACGGTCTGCCACGCCGATTTTCGCAGGGTGGCGAGCGTGAGCGTCCAGCGCAGGCGGACCAGGGTGATGGCGCTGCTGATCATCGGCGGGCCTCATCGGTGGGTGTGGCGGGCGTGGCGGTTGTAAGCGGAATGGGCTGGACCGGCTGGACCGAAGTTGGTGCTTGGGCTTGGGCTTGCCCGCCGTCGAGCCATGCGAGATGGGCGGCTTCGTGGCGGCCGCCGACCAGTTGCAGGAAGCGGTCTTCGAGTTCTTCGCCGGCGGCGACCTCGTCCACCGTGCCGGCCGCGCACACCAGACCGTTGTTGATTACGGCCACATGCGTGCACATCTTTTCGACCAATGCCATCACGTGCGAAGAGATAATCACCGTGCCGCCGGTCTTCGCGTATTCGATGAGGATGTCTTTGAGGTTGGCGCTGGACACCGGGTCCACGGATTCAAACGGCTCGTCCAGGACCAGAATGCGCGGGCTATGAATCATCGCGGAGGCCAGGCAGATCTTCTTGGTCATGCCGGCCGAATAATCGGTGACCATCGTGTTGGCGGCCCCGGCCAAGTCGAAAGCATTGAGCAGGTCCTGGGCGCGACGCGTGGTCTCATCGCGGCTCATGCCGCGCAGCATGCCGGAGTAGACGAGCAATTGCAAACCGGTCAGTCGGTCGAAGATCTGGTCGGGCTGGGGCATGACGCCGATCATGCGCTTGGCCGTGTTCACGTCGCTCCACACGTCATGGCCCAAAATCATGGCGGTGCCGGCGTCCGGTACCAATAGACCGGTCACCATATTGAGCGTGGTGGTTTTGCCGGCGCCGTTGGGGCCTACAAGTCCATAGAACGAGCCGACCGGAATATCGAGCGCGAGTCCGTTGACGGCGATCTTCCGGTCGAAGTGCTTGAACAGGCCACGAATGGACACCGCCGCATTCGGATTCGGCGGCCATGCTTGTGGCTGCGGTTGCGACGGCTGTGCAGGCGCGGGGGCGGCGGCTGGCATCATCGGCGGCCGAAATCCGACATTCCTTTGAGTATTGTCTAAGCTCATACATCCACTCTACCCCACCAGTCAACCCTCAGCGAAGCAAACCCCCGGGTTGCTGTTGGATTGCCCCGCTGAGCGGCTCCGGACTAGCGGACTCGGTCAACCCTTATGCGCGATGGGCTTCCACTGGGCTTTGGCGAAGATGGCCTGGAAGGAGATCGGCACGTAGCTGAGTATGTAAATCGGGAAGCTGAGCACATAGGCGAGCAGCTCCTTGTTCGTGGCACCGATCTGGTCGCGCTCGACAATGATGGTCAATGCAGCCAATGCCATCAGGCCCAACACCGATATGATGATGCCGCTGGACCAACCGGCCAGCGATTGCAGCTGGCTCGGCCAACTCACGAAGCCACACGCGGCGAACAGCAAGCCCATCACCGCGCGAATCACGCCCAACACGGTAAACGGACACAGCATCAATGTGAAGTCGATGCAGGAGAAATCACGTTCGCGAACCGCGCGTTTCAGCAATGCCGAGCCATAATAACGGAATACCTGCAGGAATCCCTTGCTCCAACGCAAACGCTGACGCCAACTTTGCGAGAAGGTAACCGGCTGCTCGTCGTAGAGGATCGCAGTACCGCAATAGCCGATGCGGTCGCCATGCAGAATCGAATCCATAGTGAATTCAAGATCTTCAGTGAGCAGATGGAACTTCCATCCCTTGTTCCGCTTCATCACCTCGCGGGAGAACATGAATCCCGTACCGCCCACATGGCAAGAGGAACCGAGAATCATACGCGAGTTAGACAGGAATCGCGATTCACGGATGAACCACAGCGCAGAACCAGAAGACACCCAGTTATCCGCCAGATTCACCGAATTACGGTAGCTGGTCAGAATCTTGAATCCGGAGCAGAACGCCTTGTTCATTTCCTCGAAGTAGTGCTTGTCCAGCTTGTTATCGGCATCGAACACGAAGTAGGCCTCATAATCATCGGCCACACCGATGTCGAGCATATGCCCCAACAGATACGTCAGCGCATATCCCTTGCCAACCAGCTCAAGATTGTGGCGTTCCACCACATGGCAGCCCAAAGACCGCACCACGTCGGCGGTGTTGTCGGTGCAGTTGTCGGCCACCAGCCAGATGTCGATGAGGTTGGACGGGTAGGTCTGATCGCGAATCGACCCAATAAGGTTGCCGATCACTTTTTCTTCGTTGCGCGCGGAGATCAGCACGGCATACCGGTTGGTCATCGGGGCGTCGGGGAAGCGCACGGGCTTGGCGAACAGGGACATCACGATGCACAGTCCCTGATATATCATGCCGGCACCGCCGACGATCATCAGAAGAATATCGAGTACGGAAAGCAGAGTCATCAGCGCCACCCTGCCCTAGGATTGCTGGAGGCAGATTGATCAGACTGCTTGGTTTGCTTGCGTTGCTCGGGCTGCTCAGGCTGTTCGGCGGACCGCTCAGGCTGCTCGGGCTGCTCAGACTGCTGCGTATCCGCGGCACCACGCTGCGGAATCGCCGCCGTATCCGGCTCATCAAAGCTTGCATCCGCACCGACTGTATTATCGGCGTTATCGGTATCATCGGCATCCGACTCCGGCTCAGTGCCGCGTAATCCCTTGCGAGCGCTGGAGGATAGCACGTTCTTCGGAATCGCCACGGTGGCGGAATCGTCCAAATCGGATTCTTTCGTCTCGTGCGACGGAATCGCATAAATCTGTTCCTGCAGCAAACGCAGTTCCTCATTCATCGGCACGCGGTTGGTGGATCCCCTGGCCGCACGCGGCATGTGCTCGCCGATTGGCTGCAATACGTGCTCGCCGAACGCCTCGGACGCCTCGACGATCTTGGACTTCTTCTCCGGAGTCGGATCGTTCATCAGCGGTGAGTCAATCAGCTCATAGCGCTTGGTGTACGCACGGAAGATGGCCTGCAGCGATGCGGTGACCGGCAGCGCCAGGAACGCGCCGAATGCGCCGAACAGCGAGCCGAACGCCAGCACCGAGAGGAAGGCGACGGCCGCGTTGATATCCATCGTGCGCTGCGAAATCCTCGGCGAGAGAATCAGGTTCTCGATCTGCTGGTAGACGATGATGAACACCAGCACCGCCACGGCGTACGTCCACCCGCGGTTGCCCCAAGCGAACAGCACCGGCAGCGCACCGCCGATATAGGTGCCGACCGTGGGGATGAACTGGGATACCACGCCGCAGAACAGGGCCAACGGCAGCCAGTAGGGCACATGCAGGATCTCCAAGAAGATGGCAGTGCAAATGGCGTTGATCAGCGCCAGAATCGAACGGGAGAACAGGAAGGACGAAATCTGGCCTTGGGCCACGGTCCACACCAGCAGGAATCGGCGCTGCGTGTTGGGGGCCAGCCACTGGCAGAAGGAGCGGCGCAGCTTTGGGCCGGCGGCGGAGATGTAATACGTGGTCATTACCACGGTCATGAGGTTCAGCAGGAAGGAGAATAGGCCACCCACCGTACTCATGGCGGTGCCGGCGAAATCGGTGACCCACGAGGTCTGGATATTGTTGAAGATTTCCATGCCAAGATTGCTGATTTCCGGCATCTTGAACGTGGCGTGCTGGTCCACGAACTCACGAATCTGCCCATACATTGCCGGCAAACCGCGGACCATGGCAATCATCTGCTGTACAAACATATTGCCGAACAGCGTGAGCAGCACACCCACGACCACGGCCACGCCCACCAGACTGACGGCGGAAGCCACGCCACGCTTCCAGCCATGAGCCACCAGCGCCACCACCAGCGGTTCGACGGCCAGCGCCAGGAACAGCGAGATGATGATGTCGAACACCAGATAGGAGATGTCGCCCCACGAGCGCCAGCAGAACATGAACACGATGATGGCGAGGGCCACATACAGCAGCGCGCGGCCGAACCATTCCGGTGGCCTGCGGGAATCTCCCTTGGCGGGGAACAAAGTACCAAAGTCGATACGATTCTCGTCGTCCGGGTCTGCCCCGGCTTCTGCGGCACCGCTTCTCGACGTGTCGGTGCTGTTTACGTTTCGCGCGCGTTCACTCATGGCTCCCCATTGTAGCGAGGGGTTTGAAGCTCGGATACGCCGGCGGCGTACACCCGCTTTTCTATTGTTGATGTCATGCTCAACGTTTCGATCATCATCCCAGCGTGGAACGAAGCCGAACGCATCCGCGACTGCCTGCTGAACGCCACCCGTCAGACCATCATGCCGCATGAGGTGCTGGTGGTGGACAACCGTTCTACGGACAACACCTGCGCGATTGTCGAACAGTTCATCGCCGAACATCCCGAGGCCCCGGTCAAACTATTGCATCAGAACGATGAACAGGGACTGATTCCCACCCGCAACTTTGGCCTGGACGCCGCGACCGGCGATGTGCTGGGCCGTTTTGATGCCGACTGCATGATTCGGCCCGACTGGGTGGAGGTGGTCTCCGGCATCTTCACCGAAGACCCGGCCGCGATGGGTGCCACTGGTCCGGTGATGTATTACGACATGCCCTCACGCCATTTTGGGTTGAAGGGCGACAATTCCTTGCGCAAGCGAATCTACCGCGCCGATGGCGGACAGCCGCTGCTGTTCGGTTCCAATATGGCCTTGCGCGCTTCGGCTTGGCATCAGATCGCGAATGAGGTCTGCCGAGATAAGGCCGATGTGATGCATGAGGATATCGATATTTCCCTGCATCTGATGGGCAAGAATCTGAAAACCGTGTACTCGCCGCGCATGATCGCCGCGATGAGCGCGCGGCGGATGGACACGTCGCTGGGTTCATTCCTGAACTACATGCGACGTTTTAAGAATACGTTTGATGCACATCCGCAACATACGCGCACGCATAAGCCAGAGGTGTTGTTCACCGCCATGTATCCGGCGATGCACATGTTCTACCCGGTGTGGCAGAAAGTGCTGAATTCCGCGGATATCAATCCTGCTGAAGCCGCGTGGATCAACGAGCAGATGAAACTGGCGGAGGCGCAAGGCAAGCAGCTGTACGACGAGACCACCACCGACGAAGTCTACGACGAAAAGCACGAAAAGTAGCTGGATATACGAGCCCCCTCTGCTTATGCAAGCTCCCTCTGATGAGGGAGCTGTCGAACGAAGTGAGACTGAGGGAGAGACTGCGACGCAGCCGCTAAAACATTGAATCAGCCGCAGGCCGATACCTATTATTCAGCGGCTACGCCGCAACTTCTCTCCCAGTCAGCTACGCTGACAGCTCCCTCATCAGAGGGAGCTAATGTTTACCGTCATCGACTGATCACATCAGCGACTTGTAAATCGCGAGAATGTCCTCTTCGGTGGCCTGACGCGGGTTGCCGGGGGTGCACACGTCGTTGAAGGCGTCGTGGGCCAGCGGTTCCAGATCAGCCTCGGTGGCGCCGACCTCGCTGATCGTGGTCGGGTTCTTCAGATCCACGGTCAGCTTGTGGACGGCCTGCACGGCCTCTTCGCGCACCTTCTCCAGGTCGCCGGTGTAGGCGTCCTCGACGCCGAACGCGTCGGCGATGTCGCGGTACTTCTCGCCCGTGTAGTCCTTGTTGTATTCCATGACCGGGGCCAGCAGAATACCGTTGGCCACACCGTGGGCCACGCCCAGACGGCCGCCCAGCGGGTGAGCCATGCCGTGCACCAGGCCGAGGCCCACGTTGGAGTAGGCCATGCCGGTGATGTAGGAGGCGTACGCCATCTGCTCGCCAGCCGGAATGTCGCCGTCGGCGGACTTGGCTAGGTTCTTGGCAATCATGCGAATAGTCTGCATGGACAGGCAGTCGGACAGGCTCCAGGCACCCGGGGTAATGTAACCCTCGATGGCGTGGGTCAGGGCGTCAAGTCCGGTGGCAACCTTCAGGCCGCGCGGCATGGAGTCGGTCAGATCCGGGTCCACGAAGGCGACGATCGGGATATCGTGCGGGTCGACAGCCACGAACTTACGCTTGTTGGCGGTATCGGTGACCACGTAGTTGATGGTCGTCTCGGAAGCGGTACCGGCGGTGGTCGGCACGCCGAAGATCGGGACGGACGGGTTCTTGGTATCCGCGACGCCTTCCAGGGACAGCACGTCGGCGAACTCCGGGTTGGCGGTGATGATGCCGATGCCCTTGCAGGTGTCTTGCGGGGAGCCGCCGCCCAGGCCGATCAGGAAGTCCGCACCGGACTCGGCGAACTTGGCGACGCCGTCCTTGATGCACTCGACCGGCGGGTTCGGCTTGACGTTGGAGAACACCTCGTACGGCAGGCCGGCCTCATCCAGAACCTTGGTGACCTTCTCGGCGGTGCCGGTCTCCAGCAGTACCGGATCAGTGACGATAAATGCCTTGGTGAAGCCGTGCTGCTTGGCGACGGCCGGGATTTCCTTGATCGCGCCACGTCCGAAGTATGCAGTCTGGTTGAAAATCATGCGGTACACCATAGGGGACTCTCCTTTTGAGCTCGTGTCTTAACTGGTGGTCCACTCTGTCTTTGAGTGGTCCAACGGTTCCCCAGTCTACTCCGCACATGAGCATTCACCTGAAAACACGCTGAAAGAACAACACTGAAAATAATGGCAAGAAATGGCGGAATTCCGCACTTGTCGAAGTATTGTCCATTGACCAAACCAGTTCAATCGCCCGAGATCTCAACGATAAGACCGTTTCCGGAGTCATCTGACGCTCTCCGGGAAACTCGTCTCTCATCCGCTTACTTCGCGCGTAGCGCAATCAATATGCGAGATGCCTAATTCCATTCGTGCTTCATCAGCCGAACGCGAACTGGTTCGCCAGATGGTGTATTCAACGGTTTCAGTCTCCTGAAGAGGACTAAGATACCTCGACAGTTGGGGTGATCATCATAAGAGAATGAGGTAGCTAATGGCAAATGGCAAGGCTATGACGGTCGGCGAGATGGCGTCCCTGTTTCTCAACCCCACCACTCCCGTTCGTATCGACGCTTTCGACGGCTCGCATTTCGGCCCGGCAGACGCGGATTTGAAGGTCAAAATCGCCACGCCGAACTGCATGTACCAGCTGCTCGCGCACCCGAATGAAATCGGCATCGTGCGCGCATACATTCTGGGCGATTTCGACGTGGACGGCATTGACTACGCCGACCCGTATCCGGCGATGCGCAAGCTGGTGTCGCTGGCCAAATACGTTCGCCCGCTCGCTCCCGCATCCATTGCCCGCGTATCCGCCGGCATTCTGAGTCACGGCTTCAAGAAGCCGCCGGTGCCCGCCACCGAGGGCCCGAGCAAGTTCGCCCGCATCAAGCGTGGCCTGATGCCGCACACCGAAAAGGCCGATTCGGAAACCGTCAGCTTCCACTACGACATGTCCAACGAGTTCTACGCCGACTTCCTCGGCCCCTCCATGACGTACACCTGCGCGGTATTCGACAACGAGCACATGAGTCTTGAAGACGCACAGGCCAACAAACTGCGCCTGATTCTCGACAAACTGGACTTGCAGCCCGGCCAGCGCTTACTGGACATCGGCTGTGGCTGGGGTTCGATGGTCATCACCGCCGCCCGTCGCGGCATCAAGGCGCTCGGCGTCACCCTCTCCAAGGAACAGGCCGCGTACGCCAACGAATGGATCGCCCGTGAGGGGCTGCAGGATCTGGCCGAAGTGCGCGTACAGGACTACCGCGAGGTGCCCGAGCATGACTTCGACGGTATCTGCTCGATCGGCATGATGGAGCACGTAGGCGTCAAGAACTACCAGAGCTACTTCGAAGAGATGTTCCGTCTCCTGAAGCCGATGGGCCGACTGCTGAACCACCAGATCACCATCAGCCATGACAAGCCTCACGGCAAGCCCGGCACCGACGAATTCCTCGACCGTTACATCTTCCCGGACGGCGACCTCGGCGCGCCCGGCTTCATCGAATCGTGCATCCATGACGCCGGCTTCAACGTGGTGCATCAGGAGAACCTGCGCCAGCACTATGCGCTCACCCTGCATCACTGGAACCAGAACCTCTCCGAGCATTGGGACGACGCGGTCAAGCAGGTCGGCTTTGAACGCGCCAAGGTATGGGGTATGTACATGGCCGCCTGCGCTCTGAACTTCGAGCTCGACGGCATCCAGATTCACCAGTTCCTGGCTGTCAAGCCGGATCGCGTGGGCCACCCGGACGGCAAGTGGTACCCTCTGCGCCAATGGTGGCAGGCCTGACTCCGTTTCCGTGGGACGGCACGCGGTTTTTACCATTGTTCATCTGCCGTCCCACAGAAGTGTGGGATAGCAGATACATCAATCGTTTGACGTATCTGCTATCCCGCATGACATAAGCCGAGAACCGCAGAATAGAGCCGTTCTTTGCCCTCAGCTCTGAGGGCGTTCTTCGAACGCTGTGGGACGGCACGTCGAAAATCGGCAAAATCACGTGCCGTCCCACACGATTCCCTTCGCACGCGCATTTCGCAGGTGCTTTTTCTGCAATACTGACTCTATGAGCGCCACAGCCCCAGAAACGGCTGGGGCGGACGATCGCACCGACCATGACACGCGCGGATAAGACCCACGTTTCTTTATTTAACCCTAACCCGATGTTCGCATTGGTGCTGTTGGCGTGCGTAGTTGCGGCGAGGAAGACAGTTGTTGGCGAACGCGAGCCTTTGCATTGACCGGCCAGCCCGCCGGAGTAGGTACGTGACGGATATGCAAAAGCCCCGCATAAGGCGGGGCTTCATTGTGGTGGCTCCGAACGGCGTCGATCCGTTGACCTAGCGATTTTCAGTCGCTCGCTCTACCAACTGAGCTACAGAGCCATGAACAGTCAAAAACCCGGATAATCCGGGTTTCATAACCATTCCAGCGACCCCGGCCGGACTTGAACCGGTGACCTCCGCCGTGACAGGGCGGCGCTCTAACCAACTGAGCTACGGGGCCATTGTTCTCACTTGCGTGAGGCAACAGATGTATATATTACTGAAATTCGCCGGTCGTGCAAATTTCGGCGTGTTCCGCGTAATTTCAAGGTTTTTGCTATCACCAGCACACGGACACGTCTGCCATAAACATCCACAAACGACGAAGGGCGCGACCGGAACCCCGGCCACGCCCTTATGGACGGAAGCACTTCACGGCATCCACCGCAAAGCAATCGTCAATCTCAGTCAGCCTGCTTCCAGGTGTCGACGTCGATGTGGTGTTCGGGGTTGGCCTGCCAGGCATCCCACGCGGACTTGACGATGTCTTCCACGTCGTACTTGGCGTGCCAGCCCATCTCCTCGTTGATGCGCTTCGGGGAGCCGATCAGGTGCGGCGGATCGCCGGCGCGGCGGGCCATGACAGCCTCGGTGAACGGCAGACCGGTGACCTTCTTGACTTCGTCGACGATCTGGCGCACGGAGGTGCCTTCACCGGTGCCGACGTTGAAGGCGTCGTACTTGCGCTCGTCACGGTCGAGGTACTTGAGGGCGGCGATGTGGGCGTCGGCCAAGTCGGAGACGTGGATGTAGTCGCGCACGCAGGTGCCGTCCGGGGTCGGGTAGTCGTCGCCGAAGATGGCGGGGGCCTTGCCCTGCTTGAGGCGGTTGAACAGCATCGGGATGAGGTTCAGAATAGCCGGGTCTTCGAGTTCGACCGGGCCGCAGCCGGCCACGTTGAAGTAGCGCAGCGCGCAGAAGCGGATGCCGAACGGCTGCTCGCAGGCGCGAGCCATCCACTCGCCGAACAGCTTGGTCTGGCCGTAGGGGTTGATCGGCAGCATCGGGACGACGTCCTCGGGCACCACATCGACCGGCGGCACACCGTAGGTGGCGGCGGAGGAGGAGAAGACGAGCTTCTTGGCGTTCTTGGATTGGGTCATGCCGGTGAGCACGTTGAGCATGCCGTTGATGTTCTGCTGGTAGTACCACAGCGGCTTCTCCACGGATTCGCCGACCTGCTTGCGCGCGGCGAAGTGGATCACGGAGTCGACGCCTTCGGCGTCGAGGATTTCAGCCAGACGCTCGCCGGCGCCCGGAGCGGCGATATCCATGCCGTACAGGCGGGAGCCTTCGATGCGGGTGGGCTTGCCGTAGCTCAGATCGTCGACGACGACGACCTTTTCGCCGGCCTGATGGAGTGCGTGAACGACATGCGCGCCGATGTAGCCGCAGCCGCCGGTGACGAGAACTGTCATAGTTGACCTTTCCTTGTGCGGGTTGCAAGTGTCGGCCGTGTGGGGTTCAGCGGCTGTTCACTTTTGGTCCGCTTTGTTACCTTTTGAAACAATTTGAGTATATCACACGAACATAATCGCACAAAACGGTGGTGTCGTCCGGCAATATCTGCATTCATTAGGTCGATCTGGCGTTCATTAGGTAGGTCGGCCCGGAGCCGGCCCGCACGAACACCGGGTAAATGGCTTGATATGGTGGTTGGTATCGCACACCACCCACCTAATGAACGCCAAATCGACCTAACGAATGAACAGCGGTGCGGCGCACAAGGAAAATCCGAGGAATATATGACCGATCCCGAATCCACAGCAATCGATTCCGTCACCGCGATGGCCGCGGACCACACCGAGGCACCGGCGCACCCCCTGCACAAGGTGCTTTCCTTCGTGCGCCGCTCCGGACGTTTGGACGATCGCCTGCAGCGCGCCTGGGACAACTATGCCGACACATATCTGTTGGATATTGCGGCCGGCAACCTGCTGGACGTGCGCGAAGGCGTCACGCTCGACCGCGCGTTCGTGGAGTCCTCATGGGGCAACGACAATCCGCTCATTGTGGAAATCGGCACCGGGCAGGGAGAAAACGTGGCGGCCGCAGCCGCGGCCCATCCGGAGACGAACTTCCTTGCCCTAGAGGTCTATGACCCCGGCGTGGCCCACACACTGCTGCTCGCCGGCAAGCAGGGGCTGACCAACATTCGCGCGGCCCAGGTCAACGCGCCCGAGCTGTTCAAGGTGACCGCGCCCGGCACCGTGGCCGAGGTATGGACCTTCTTCCCCGATCCATGGCCCAAGAAGAAGCACCACAAGCGCCGCATCGTGCAGGAGGCCATGGCCGGCGACATTCATCGCGCGCTGGTCACAGACGGCGTCTGGCGCATCGCCACCGACATCGAGGACTACGCCCTGCACGTGCACGAGGTGATGGACGGCCTCGATGGCTGGAAGAACCTGGGCAGCATAACCGTCAGCCTCCCGCTGGAGCACGTGGGCAAGGGCAATGCCGACATGGCCGCCGACATGCCGCACGCCGACTTCACCGAATCCGAGCGGTTCGAGGGCCGCGTGCTCACCAACTTCGAAAAGAAGGGCCTGGCCGCCGGCCGCACGATCCACGACTTCACCTATCAGGCCGTCACCCTGAACTGATTGCGACACGCCGAAATGCCGTCGATTTGCATAACCGAACAACCTCCCGTAAAGTAACTCGAGTTGTTCGCCCCCATCGTCTAACGGTTAGGACACCAGACTTTCAATCTGACAACGAGAGTTCGACTCTCTCTGGGGGTACCGATTTGCTCCTGTCGCCATCATTGTGATTCGGCAGGAGCCTTTTGTTTTCAACGGGTTGCACCTGCCGGCGATGTGGCGTGCCAGGAGCATCGAGGTCAGCGCTGCCACCAACGATGCACCTTTGTCGGCACCTGTGTTCGTGTCGTCGTTGTTGACGATATCGTACAGCGTGTCGTCGAGCAGTTCGGCCGGTGGCATGCCGAGGGTGACGGCTGCGGCTGCGATGGCATTGAGGTCCCATGCGGCGTCGAGGTTCATTCTGGCCGATATGGTGGCCTTGGTCACGCCGGCCGCCTCGCACAGGGTCTGTGTTCGGCCTATAGGAACTTTTGTGGTGCTTTAGACTGGTTTTCGTTGTCAGTCGGTGGTGTTGGGGTATCGCGTGGTGGTG
>ENA-OWOC01000061-OWOC01000061.1-gut-metagenome-genome-assembly--contig:-NODE-61-length-64809-cov-5.572638_pt1 | contig 64809 bp, 56 predicted proteins | sample MGYA00248245_ERZ651791 | MGnify/ENA primary metagenome ERZ651791 (study PRJEB26908, sample SAMEA4031703) | gut metagenome | biome: gut; feature: normal infant; material: stool | place: China | collected 2015 ...
TCCGCTTTTTTCGCGGGGGTGACGTCCATTCTGGCAAAATGCGGAATCCGGAAGACGGATTCCAATGTGGCGACGGCGGTGCGGACCATCGTTGTTCTTTTGTTTTCCTGGCTGATGGTCTTTCTGACTGGTTCGGAATCAGAAATATTTTCCATTGACAAGGGAACAATGTGTTTTTTAATTCTTTCCGGCGCAGCCACCGGAGCCTCCTGGCTGTGTTATTTTAAGGCCCTGCAGCTTGGTACGGTCAATCAGGTGGTTCCTATTGACAAGTCCAGTACAGTGCTGACGATTTTGCTGGCCCTGATTTTTCTTCAGGAGGGAGTGAGCCTCCCCAAGCTTTTAGCGGCTCTGACAATTGGCGTGGGGATTTTCCTTATGATTGAACGGAAAAATGAGGAAGAGGGGAAAACGGGAGGAAAGGGATGGATGATTTATGCCTGGGGCTCTGCATTTTTTGCCAGTCTGACTTCCATCCTGGGGAAAATCGGAATCTCCGGTGTGGAATCCAACCTGGGAACTGCCATCCGCACCGGGGTAGTGCTGGTGATGGCCTGGCTGGTAGTGCTGGCGGCCGGAAAAGTGAAGGAGGTCAAGCAGATTCCCGGGAGAGAGCTGGGCTTGATCTGCTGCTCCGGCATCGCCACCGGAGCCTCCTGGCTGTGTTACTATCGGGCCCTTCAGCTGGGGCCTGCCAGCGCGGTGGCGCCGGTAGACAAGCTGAGCATTTTGGTGACCACAGCCTTTTCTTATCTGGTTTTTGGAGAACGGCTGTCCGGGCGGTCGGCGGCAGGACTAGCGCTGCTGACGGCAGGAACGGTGCTGATGGCTGTTGTATAGACGGAGGATGATTCATTCCTCCGTCTTTTTAGTTGCTTCTACATTTTCTTAACACTCCAAATCGGATTAATATTCATCCTGCAATTAATAATGGCCAGTAATGATAATATCGGTCAGAAAGAAGTATATCATGCCAGGATAGGAGCAACCTATCATAGGAGGCGCAGGAAAGACCGATGCGGATTTCAAAGGCGCAAAGAAAGGAGCAGGAAAATGGAAGCAAAAACCAAAGGAAATGTCAGGCCGTTTGGCATGGCAGATAAAATAGGATATGCATTCGGTGATTTTGGAAATGATTTCACTTTTATGCTGTCCTCCATGTTTATGATGAAATTTTACACCGATGTAATGGGCGTTGCCCCCGGAATCGTGGGAGGACTGATGATGGCGGCACGCTTTGTGGACGCGGTGACGGACGTGACCATGGGACAGATTGTGGACCGGTCCCGTCCTACAAAGGATGGAAAGTTCAAGCCCTGGATCAGGCGGATGTGCGGTCCTCTGGGAATTGCGGGATTTCTGATTTTCCAATCGGAGTTCGCCGGGATGTCTGTGGGTTTTAAAATATTCTGGATGTTTTTAACCTATCTTCTCTGGGGATCCATTTTCTATACCTCGGTGAATATCCCCTACGGCTCTATGGCTTCTGCCATATCACCGGATCCTAACCACCGGGCGCAGCTGTCCACTTACCGCAACATCGGAGCCACCATGGCCAGTCTGGTCATCGGAACCGGTACTCCCCTTCTGGCCTATGAAGCGGCGGACGGAGCTACTGTTCTTTCCGGCAGCCGCATGACCGTCATCGCCGGCGTGTTCGCGGTCTGCGGTATTATATGTCATCTGCTTTGCATTTACCTGGTAGAGGAGCGTGTGGAGATCCCGCAAAATACCAGCAGGCTGGATGTAGGAAAAATGCTGCGCAGCATTGCAACCAACCGCTCCCTGCTGGGAATCATCGCGGCGGCAATTATGCTGCTCCTTGGCATGCTGGGGATGAGCGGTATGGCGCCCTATGTGTTCCCGGTCTACTATAACAGCGCTACGGCCCAGTCCATGTCCTCCCTAGTCAGCAACCTGGCAGTGCTGTTTGTCTGCGCCCCTTTGGCGGCCAAGCTGGCCCAAAAGGCAGGAAAAAAGGAGCTGTCCGCAGTATCCTGCCTTCTTGGCGCGGCGGTATGGCTGATTTGTCTGGCAATCCGGCCTCAGAGCGCCATGGCATTCGTAGGCTTTTACGCCGTTTCCTATATCGGCATCGGAATGTTCAATACGGTCATCTGGGCCATGATTACGGACGTAATCGACGACGCGGAAGTGAAAAACGGCATCCGGGAAGACGGGACCATTTACTCCGTTTATTCCTTTGCCAGAAAGCTGGGTCAGGCTCTTTCCTCCGGAATGATTGGCGGACTGATGACCATGATCGGCTACTCCGACGCGGTGGCAGCCAATCCGTCCGCTTATCCGGAGGTACTGGATAATATCTTCAACCTGGCATGCATTATCCCGGCCATCGGGTTGATTGCGGTTGCGCTGGCACTGATTTTCATTTATCCTTTAACTAAGAAACGTGTGGAGGCAAATGTGGCGGAGCTGGCCGGACGGAGAAACAAGTGAACCGGCAAGGAGGAAATCAAGTGACAAAGAAAGCATCGGATTGTGTAAAATATTATCAGAATGAGAACGGCCCGGTCATCGGGACCGTTTCCGGAAGGATGATCGAGAAGGACGGACTGTATTTTAAGGATCTGGACGGCAGCGGAGAGTTTCAGGATTACGACGACTGGCGGCTGCCGCCGGAGATACGGGCCCGGGCCTATGTGAAGACCCTGACCACGGAGGAGAAAATCGCCCAGCTGTTCATCTCCGACTGGCGCATGGGAAAATATCTGAGCCAGTTCCCGGACCATGAGCCCAGGCTGGATGAGTCGGGAACCCTGGACGAGGCGGAGTTTACGGGAAAGACCATTTTCGGTGAGCAGCATCTGCCCGGGACCACGACCCTGCTGAAGGATTGGTTCGCCCGGCATCTGATTCTCAGGGCCAACCCCACGCCGGAGGATTTGACGGACTGGTTAAACCAGCTTCAGGCCGTGGCGGAGGAGTGCCGGCATTTCGTGCCGGTCCAGGTGGCCTCCAACTCCCGGAATGAGAACGGGGAGCTGGTGTTCGGCATGAACGACGCCGGAGGGGTCTTTGCCTCCTGGCCCGGAACCCTGGGAATCGCGGCGGCGGTGAAGGGGGATTCCATGAAAGTGGCGGAGGATTTTGCCGACTGCGTCCGCAGGGAGTGGAACGCCGCAGGACTGCGGAAAGGCTATATGTATATGGCCGACGTGGTTTCCGACCCCAGATGGCAGCGGACCTACGGAACCTTCGGGGAGGACCCGGAGCTTATTGCGGAGATTTTCCGCCATATCATCCCTAAAATCCAAGGAAGCGGGGAGGGAGTCACTCCCGACGGCGTGGCCATGACGGTGAAGCATTTCCCCGGCGGGGGAGCCAGGGAGAACGGCTTTGACCCTCATTACAGGATGGGGCAGTGGAATGTTTACCCCACTCCCGGGGCGCTGGAGCGCTACCACCTTCCGGCCTTCCGGGCGGCGGTGGACGCTAAGGCTTCCTCCATTATGCCCTACTATGCCAAACCTGCCGCGGAAAAGAGCGCACCCCAGAGGGACCTGGAGGGCAGGACCATCCCGATGGAGCCTTACGGCTTTGCCTATAATAAGTTCTTTATCGACGACCTCCTGCGCCGCCAGATGGGATTTCAGGGATATGTCAACTCCGATACCGGTATTGTCCACAATATGAGCTGGGGTGTGGAGCGGCTGGATGAGGCGGAGCGGATAGGATTTGCGGTCAATCACGCCGGAACGGACTTAATCAGCGGGCTTTTTGACAATCAGTACGGCCGCGAGGCCTACGACCGGGCCTGCAATGACTACTACGAGGACCATCCGGTTCCGGAAGGCTTTTCAAAAGAGGACCTGGTGCTGACCGAAGAGGCTCTGGACCGGGCGGTTTCCAGAACCCTGACGGAGATGTTCGCCCTGGGAATGTTTGAGAATCCTTACCGGGACCCGGCCCGGGCAGCGAAGGTGGTGGCCAATCCGGAGGACTGGGAGAAGGCCATGGATGCCCACCGAAAGAGCATGGTGCTGCTGAAAAATGACGGAACACTGCCGTTAACGAAGGAGAAGCTGGAGGAAAAGAAGGTTTACGTGGAATGCTTTCACAAAAATGAGGAGACGGCGGCCCAGGCCACTGCTTCTCTGCGGAAGCTTTTGGAAGGCCAGGTGCAGCTGACGGAGGATTACCGGGAGGCAGATTATGCCATTCTGTTTTTAAATCCCTCCTCCGGGGAATATTTTAACGCTACGCCCGGATATCTGGAGTTGGACCTCTGCGACGGAAAGGAAGTTCCGGATGTGGACGAGGAGGGCAGGCCCACGGACCGGAGCCACAAGGAAACGACTCTGGCAGGGGTGGGCCGCATTGAAGAGATTGCCCGGGCAGTCCATGGGAGAGGGGGGAAGGTCATCGCCAGCCTGAACGTGACCCTGGCCTGGCAGGTGGGAAACGCGGAGCCCTTCTGCGACGCCTTCCTCTGCGGCTTTGACACGTATCCTGCCGCCGTGCTGGATGTGGTGTTGGGCCGGTTCGCCCCCACGGGCCGCCTCCCCCTGACCCTTCCCAGAGGGGATGAGGTGCTGAAGGTGGACGCCAATGGGGTGTGCGTAAGCCCCAACGATGTGCCGGGCTATGACAAGGACCGGTATATGCCCGATTCCCTGAAGGACGAAAACGGCAAGGCCTACGCTTACCGGGATTCGGCAGGGAACTACTATGAGCTGAACTTTGGCCTCAGATTCAGCTAAGACAGCTTATAACGGAAATCGGATTCAGCCGGCAGAAGCCAATATGGCGGACGCCGGCTCCTTCTATCTTCAGGGGACCGGCCTCCCCGTATACCCGGGTGGTAAAGACCTCCTCCCCACCATTGACGAAGATTTCCAGGGAAGTGGTGTCGGAAAAAATCCGGAGCTTCTTTAGACGCTCCAGCCTTACGCTGCGGCGGTCCCGTCCGAATCCTCCCTTTTCCAGATGGAGGGTCAGCAGGCCGTTCTCATAGCGAAGGAATGCGCCGTCCCGCAGGGTCAGGCAGGCAGAAGAGCAGTTCTCAAACTCCGCGTTCAGTTCGTATACCAACTCCCGGATTCCGGCTTTATTAAACTGTTCCGGGGATGGAAATTCCCGAATCTCATCCCGCAGCTGCATAAGCTCCGGAACCGGCTCCTGGATGAGCCTTCCCTTTTTCAGGGAGAGGACTCTGGGGATGGTCAGGGCGTGCTGCCAGCCGTCGGCTTCGGTGGGATTGGTGTATTCCGCATCGGGAATCCCCATCCAGCCGATGAGAATCCGGCGGCCCTTTTCATCCAGGAAGGACTGAGGAGCGTAGAAATCAAATCCCCGGTCCACCTGGGAAAAGCCGGAGTCCAGGTTTACCTTCCAGCTGCCTCCTTCAAAATCGGGCAGCACTTCCATGGACAGGCATTGATAGATGTTTGCAAAGTCGATTTCCTGTCTGGGCACACCCTGAGGGCAGCAGATGAGGCGCAGCCTGCCGTCCATGAGAAACAAATCCGGGCACTCCCACATGTAGCCCAGGGGCCTGGGGGAGGTGATGCGCCCGGCGCACTCCCATTTTTTTAAGTCTGAGGAGCGGTAGAGGAGGGCGAGCCCCCGGTCCGACCGGTCCCGGGCGCCCAGGACCATGTAGAAAGAGCCCTCATACTCCAGGATTTTCGGGTCCCGCACATGGCAGCTGATGTCCGCCGGGTAGTCCGCAGTGGTCATCAGCAGCTCCTTTTCGGAAAAATGTTCCCCGTCGGGGCTGGAGACGTGTACGGTGTTGCTGCCCCGGCCGGAACGGATGTAATCGTAGTCCGGCCGGTCGAAGTATTTTACATTTCCCGTGTAAAAATAGTGGATGGTCCCGTCCTTTAAAAAGGCGGAGCCGGAGTAAACCCCGTGGGCGTCAAAGTCCTGGTCCGGGAACAGCACCGGTCCGCGGTCCTCGTAGTGGATAAAGTCCCTGGTGGTGCAGTGGTTCCACAGCTTAATCTGCCCGGTGGGCTCAAAGGGGGTGTACTGGTAGTAAATGTGGTACACCCCGTCCTTCTGGCAGAGGCCGTTGGGGTCGTTGAGCCAGCCGGTCTCTGGCATCAGGTGGAAGTGGAGCCGGCGGGGGTCGCCGGACACCTTCCGGCGGTAATCCCCATGTTCCCTGCGCCACCGTAGGAAATCATTTTTTGTTACTTTCTGATATTTCTGAATGGTCATGAATCTGAACGACCGTCCTTTCTGTGAAAATCCAAATATTCCGTCCTGAACTGTTGAAGAAAATCCAAATGGTCCGGACCTTATGCCGGCCTGCGCACAATCAGAGCCGGGGTGCAGGTATCGGCCTGGTTTTCCTCCAGCGCCTCAACCTGTTCCTGGGGAACCTGGGGCAGGAGCAGCATAACCTGAGGATTGTAGCCCTTGCTGCGGACAAATTCCACGTCCATTTTCAGGATGGGCTGGCCCTGCTTCACGGAGGCGCCGGTCTCCACAAGGGCCTCGAAGCCCTGGCCTTCCAGCTTCACCGTATCGATGCCCGCATGAATCAGCACGTCAATACCGGAGGCGGAGGTGATGCCCACGGCGTGCTTGGTGGGAAAAATCAGGCTGACGGTCCCGTCGCAGGGAGCGCAGATGACGGAATCCTCCGGATTGACGGCGCAGCCCTCTCCCAATGCCTTGGAGGCAAAGGCCGGGTCGTCGGCTTTGGAGATGGGGAGCATCTGGCCTTTTACGGGGTTGTAGAAGGTTTCGGTGACGGCGGCACCTTCCGCCTTGGATTCGGCAGCCGCTTCACCGGCAGTCTCTGCAGGTTCCGCTTCCCTGGTGGTTTCCGCGGCAGCCGTATCGGAGGAGACGGCCGTTTTCGGGGCTTCTTTGGAGGGTGCCTCCTGCTCGCCCAGCCGGTATTTCTTCCAGAATACCACCGTCAGCAGGAAGGAAACGCCCATGGAAATCACAAGCCCGATGGCAAAGTTGGGATAGTCGGCAGGTTTCATGGAGATAAATCCAGGAAGCCCGGCTGCGCCCAGGGCCTGTGCCAGCACATGGGTGGCGGCCAGCCAGGCGCTTCCTGCGGCGGAGCCGATGATGGCGGCGTAGAAGGGATACTTTAACTTTAAGGTTACGCCGAACATGGCCGGCTCCGTAATACCCAGCAGGGCGGAGATGCCGGAGGCGGAGCAGATGGATTTAATCTTGTCATTTTTCGTCAGCATCAGCACCGCCAGTACAGCCGCGCCCTGGGCCACGTTGTTCATGCTGGCGGTGGAGAAGATGAAGCTTCCTCCGGTAGTAGCGCTGTCCGCAATCAGCTGGGTCTCAATGGCGATAAAGCTGTGGTGCATGCCGGTCAGGGTGATGGGCGCGTAGACCAGACCGAAGAGCGCTCCGCCCAGGGCTCCCAGGGTGTTGTAGGTCCAGGTGATGCCCGCTGCCAGCAGATTTCCGGCCTCCCGCAGAACGGGCCCCACAAAGATGAAAGTTAAAAAGGAGGTAGCAAGAATGGAAACCAGGGGCGTGGTCAGGTTGTCCAGCCAGGAGGGGGTGACTTTGTGAAGACGCTTCTCAATATTGGCCAGAATCCAGGAAACGGCCAGCACCGGTAGGACGGTACCCTGGTAGCCGATGGCGGGAATGGCAAGTCCGAAGACATTCCACACCGGCGGCTCGGCGAGGCCAATCTGGTAGGCGCTCATCAAATCCGGATGGACCATAATCATACCCATGGCGGCGCCAAGATAAGGGTTGCCGCCGAATTTCTTGGCCGCGCTGAAGCCAATCAATACCGGCAGAAAGGTAAAGGGAGCGCTGGCAAAGAGATTTACGGCGGTGGCCAGACCGGCCCATTGGGGATAGGCCTCGATGAGAGATTGGCCTCCAAAGAGGTCCGAGGTCAAAATGTTGTTGATGCCCATCAGAAGGCCCCCTGCCACGATGGCCGGGATGATGGGAACGAAAATGTCGCTGAGCATCTTGACGAAGCGCTGGAGGGGATTGCCCTGTTTTTCCTCCGGCTCCTCCTGGGATTCCTCAGCGGCGCCCAGCTGCTTCTGCACCTCCGCAAATACCAGGTTCACGGTTCCGGAACCAAAGATAATCTGAAACTGGGACTGAGTCAGGAAGACGCCTTTCACCCCTTCGATATCGCTAATGGCCTCTTCGTTTCGCAGGTCGTTGTCCTTGAGCTGCAGGCGCAGTCTGGTGGCGCAGTGGGCCGCGGAGCGGATGTTGTTTCTGCCGCCGACGTTTTGGATGACCTGTCTGGCAATTTCTGCATAATCCATAAATCTGTAACCTCCCTTTGTGTGAAGTGTTTGTAACTGCCCTGCTTTGGGCAGTTACGGATTTCAATAAAATATGGTATCGGTTCCATATAGAAATAATAGTGTATTACTGGGTGAAAAGTCAATAGAAAAATGGAACCGATTCCATTTTGAGGTGTAGAAAAACAGAGGTGGTTTTTGTGCATATCACACAAATCCTCTGTTTTAGAGTAACAGTTCAGGACAATGCGCCGCTCTTCTTGTCAGAGCGAAGACTGCCGCCGGGAATCAGCTGGAATCCCACCACCTGTTTTTGTGGAACCGGTTCTCCCTGAATCAGCTTCAGCAGGGTTTCCGCTCCCAGATAGCCAAGGGTGTAGGAATCGAATTTCAGGGTGGTCAGGCTGGGGGTCAGGAGGGCGCTTTCATCGTAGCCGCCGAATCCGGTCACAGACACATCGCCGGGTATGGAAAGGCCCATTTCCCCCAGCACCCGGTAGGCGCCGTAGGCCAGACGGTCCGTGGCGCAGATGAGGGCGTCCACAGGGCCGGACCGGAGGGCCCTCCGGGTCATTTCCTGTCCGCTTTCGTAAGTGTAATCTCCCTGGAAAATCCGCACATCCTGGATTGAGCAGCTTTTCAGTCCGTCCAGGACACCACGGCGCCGCTCCATTCCCACAGCGATGTCGCTTTCCTCCACACCCAGGTAGGCGGGGAACGCGGGATGGGACTCTCCAACCAGCTGTCCTATGGCAAAGCCTGCCTGGTAGTCGTCATCCACTACGCTGAAGCCGCCGGGGCATTCCTGGGCCAGGACCACAATCGGCATGGGGCTGTGTTCAATCAGCTTCCGGTGTTCCGGGGTGATGGTGATGGCGCTGAGCAGAATTCCATCTACATTCAGGCTCATTAGCTGCCGGATATTTTCCAGTTCCTGTGTCACACTGTGGTCCGAATTTTTAATCAGGGTTTCATAGCCCTCTTTTCGCAGATACCGGTCGATGCTGGTAATAACCCGGCCTGTGATTTTGGAATTCAGGGCGGGGACCACAACCCCTACCACCCGGCTGTTTCTGGCCTTCAGACGGGCGAAGGTGTTGGGGGTGTAGTTGTATTTTTTGATCACTTCCTGGATTTTCTCCCGGGTCTCCTGACGGACGTAGCCGCCGTTAAAATATCGTGAAACTGTGCTTTTGGTAACGCCCGCCAGCTGGGCGATGTCAGCCATGGTGATTTTTTCCATAAAAGACAGACTCCTCTGTTGTCCGGGCCCTTTTGGCGGGACGGCCGCCAAGGCCTTGTGATACCGGTATCATATCATAAAATGAAAGAAGAGGCAAAATGTTTTCATAGTTCCATAAAAGGCTTCCTTAAATGGTTCCGGGGATATCTCTCCACGAAAGCAGGCGGCAGATTGTAGAAGGCGGCGATTTGTGGTAAACTCGGTTCAGGATGAAGCATCAAAGCCAGGAAGAGGAGGATTATCATGAAAACAATCGGTCTGCTTGGGGGAATGAGCTGGGAGAGTACGGTTCCTTACTATCAGATTGTAAACGAGACCGTTAAGGAAAAATTGGGAGGACTTCATTCCGCGAAGCTTTTGCTCTACAGCGTGGATTTCGCGGAAATCGAGGAGTGCCAGGCCAGGGGAGAGTGGGAGAAGAGCGCGGAGATTCTGGGAAAGGCTGCCAGAGGACTTCAGGAAGCGGGGGCAGATTTTCTGGTCATCTGCACCAACACTATGCACAAGGTGGCGCCCCAGATTCAGGAGCAGATTTCCATGCCCATCCTTCACATCGCGGATGCCACTGCCGACGCCCTTCTGGAGGAGAAAATTGGGACCGCCGCCCTGCTGGGAACCAAGTACACCATGACCCAGGACTTTTATAAGGAAAAACTGGTACAGCGGGGAATCCAGGTCCTGGTTCCGGAGGAGGAAGAAATCGAGGCGGTAAACCGGGTGATCTATGAGGAACTGTGCAGGGGGATTATTTCTGATGAGTCACGGAAACAGTACGTGAAAATTATTGAAAATTTGAAGGAAAAAGGAGCTCAGGGGGTCATCCTTGGCTGTACGGAAATCGGACTGCTGGTCAAACAGGAGGATTCCCCGCTGCCGGTATTTGACACCACCGCCATCCACGGATACCGGGCGGCCATGGAGGCCCTGAAAGACTGATAATGAAAGGAGGGAGACCTGTGCTGAAAATTGTTTTGGGGGATATAACAAAGGTGAAGGCCGACGCCATTGTCAACGCGGCCAATACCAGCCTTCTGGGCGGCGGGGGAGTGGACGGCGCCATCCACCGGGCGGCCGGGCCGGAATTGCTGAATGAGTGCCGGATGCTCCACGGCTGCCGCACCGGGGAGGCGAAGATGACCGGAGGCTACCGCCTTCCGGCCCGGTATGTAATCCACACCCCCGGCCCTGTGTGGAACGGGGGTACGAAAAATGAGGAGCATCCCCGGATGGAGGTGCAGATGGTCTGCTTTGATGAAAAGACAATGGCAAATTATCAGCGGGCATTTGAGGAGGCACAGGGCAAAAAGGATTAATCTATAAATCTTTTTCCACAAAATGGACAGCGGATTCATCTCAGTATCTTCGGTAGATTCTTTCTTTGTTTTGGTCCAGATTCAGCTGATACAGGCGGAAAATGACGGAGATATTTTTGGGCTGCCACTGCTCCTCGTAGGAATATTGATAATGCATGCCCAGGCGGGCCATTACCTGGCCGCTGCGGGGGTTGTTTCGGTCATGGGTGGCTGTGATAAACGGAAGTCCCCAGGATTTCAAAAGTCCGATAACGGCCTGCCCCACTTCTGTCATGATTCCTCTGCCCCAAAACTCCCTGCGCAGTCCATAACCCAGGTCGTGGGCCTCATCCATACTGACGTTGATATATCCAATGGGAATGTTATCCTGCTTCAGGCAAATGGCCCAGCCGCAGCCCTGCGGCTGACGGTAGAGGGATTCATAGCGTTGTTCCATAAAGGCCTTTGTTTCCCGGATCGATGTTAAGGGATACCAGGGGAGAAAACGGTTTGTCTCCCGGTCACTGAAAATGAGAAACGCAGCCTCTTCGTCTGCGGCGGAAAATTTACGCAGGATGAGGCGGCCGGTTTCAAGGGCAGGCGTGTTCCCTGGTTTTAGGGGAAATGGTCCTTTGTGCATGCGGTTATCAGCGGCAGCCATGGCAGTTCCTCGCTGCGGCGCATCCGGCCGGAGTGACGGCGCATCCGCCTTTGGCTGTTTCCCGCAGCTCCGGAGCCAGACGCCGCCCCACATTGTACATGGCCGCTAACATTTCATCGAAGGGGATCAGCTGCTTCACTCCGCTTAAGGCCAGCTCCGCCGCGGTGATGGCGCCCGCGACTCCTATGGCGTTCCGGTTCTGGCAGGGATATTCCACCAGACCGCCTACCGGGTCGCAGACCAGCCCCAGAAGGTTCATCAGGGAGGTGGAGGCGGCGTCCAGGCACTGGGCGGGAGTGCCGCCCATAAGCTCCACGGCGGCTGAGGCGGCCATGGCGGAGGCTACGCCTACCTCAGCCTGACAGCCTCCTACGGCTCCCGCCACCGTGGCGTTGCGCATGGCCAGGTAGCCCACCGCGCTGGCGTTGTAGAGGGCGGGCAGAAGGTCGGCGTCATCCAGATGATATTCCTCCTTTAAGGCCAGAAGGACTCCGGGAACCACTCCTGAGGAACCGGCGGTGGGGGCGGCTACGATGAGGCCCATGGAGCTGTTGACTTCCAGCACGGCCATGGAATAGGCGATGGCTCTGGAGAGCAGGCTGCCGCAGATGGCGTTTCCCTCTCTGCGGTGCCGGTCCACCAGGGCGGCTTCTCCTCCGATGAGGCCGCCCATGGAGGCGCGGGGCCGGCTGATGGGGTCCTTTGCCGAACGGGTCATAATTTCCAGAACACGTTTCATTTTCCGGTCCATCTCCTCTGTGGTGGTTTCCGCCAGATGGATTTCCCTTTCTTTCATAATCCGGGAGATGGGAAGTCCTCTTGTTTCACACAGACTTAAAAGCTCCGCTCCGTTTTTAAAATCCATCTTATAATCCCTCCTTTACGTCAATGACCATTACATTTTCCACGTCCTCTTTCTCCAGGATCCTCTGTCTGGTATCTTCCGGAAGTTCTCCGTCAAATTCCACAATGCTGTAGGCGGTGTCGCCCTTGGCTTCCCGAAAAAGGCGCATAAAGGCGATATTGACCATACCCTGGCTTAAACAGCTGGTAATGTGGGCCGCCATACCGATCCGGTCCTTGTGAACCACGATGAGGGTATTGTACTCCCCGGAGAAATCCACCTCGATGCCGTTGATGCGGGTGATGCGGATTTTTCCGCCTCCGATGGACTCGCCCCGCAGGGAAACAACCTTGCCGCTGACGCCGGTGAGGAGGATGTCCACTGTGTTGGGGTGAACGTCGGTTTCCAGCTCATTAATAGAGAAATTCCATTTCAAATTCTGCTCCCGGGCCATCTGGTAGGCTCCGGGGATGCGCTCGTCGTCGGTGGAGCAGCCCATAACGCCTGCCAGAAGGGCTCGGTCGGTGCCGTGGCCTTTGTAGGTTTTGGCAAAGGAGCCGTAGAGGGTAAAGTCCACCGCCCGGGCCGGCTCTCCCAACATCTTCCGTGCCAGCAGAGCGATGGAGCAGGCTCCCGCCGTGTGGGAGCTGGATGGTCCCACCATATTGGGGCCCAAAACATCAAAAATGCTGATAAACACCATAAAACGTGACCTCTTTTCCTTTGAAGATTGCCGCAGGTGCAGCTTGGTTGTTTATTGTAACTGTTCAGGACGGTACATACCCCAAGGGGCACTTTGCTTATAAGCAAGCTTAACGCCTGTTTTTACCCCCATTTTCCCGCCGTCCTGAACTGTTGCTATTTATTATTGTAACCATCCAAGATAAATAAATCAATTTCATAGATTTTATGGTATAATTGAAAAGAATTCATAACAAGGAGGGCAAAGCCATGGAATTTCGCCAGCTGAAAACCTTTGTGACGGCGGCTCAGATGGAAAGCTTTTCACGGGCGGCCCAGGAGCTGGGTTATTCCCAGTCGGCGGTGACGGTCCAGATTCGGCTTTTGGAGGAAGAACTGGGAGTGAAGCTGTTCGACCGGCTGGGAAAGCGGATTTCCCTTACGGCCCAGGGAAGGCGTTTTTTGAAGCAGAGTTTGCAGATTTTAAAGGAAGTGAACCAGGCGAAGGAGACGGCCTCCCAGGAGGGGGAGATGGACAACCCCCTGCACATCGGCACGCTGGAATCGCTCTGCTCGGCTAAGCTTCCGGAAGTCCTTTCCTATTTTCGGACCCATCACCCCAAGGTATCCATCAAAATTACCACAGCAACACCGGCAAGGCTCTATGAGATGCTGGACCAGAACCTGCTGGATTTGATTTATCTGTTGGACCGATCCAGGTCCAATCCGGAATGGGAGAAGGTGATGGAAAAGCGGGAACCCATTGTGTTTGTAACGCCGCCGGACTGGTGGGGGGAACGACCTTTGCAGGTAAAAATAGAGGAACTGACAGACAAGCCCTTTTTTCTCACGGAGAAGAACGAAAACTACCGGAGGGAACTGGACGCTTTTCTGGAAGCCCATAATCTGCAGCTGACGCCTGCGGTGGAAATCAGCAATACGGATTTTATCATCCGGCAGCTGAAGGAGAGCGGAGGAATCTCCTGCCTCCCATTTTTTGCGGTGGAAGAGAGCCTTCGGAAGGGGGAGTTGACGGTACTGGAGGTGGAGGGAATGAAGATGGAGATGGTCCGGCAGATTTTCTATCATAAGAGCAAGTGGAAGACCAGGGAGATGGAGGAATTTATCCGGAGGGTGAGGGGAAATATGGAAGAAAACAGGGAGAAAGGGGGAGAAAGCTGTGGAAATTTCATTAAACCGTGACAGCACTACCCCGCTTTACCAGCAGTTGAGAAACCAGATTCGGGACCAAATCATTTCGGGAGAACTTACGGACGGATTTAAGCTGCCTTCGGAGCGGCAGTTGGTAGAGCGGCTGGAAATTCACCGCAATACGGTAAAAAAAGCTTACGAACAGCTGATGGAAGAGGGATTAATTTATAGCAGCGCAAAATCTCCCAGGGGATATTTTGTACGGGGCAGCAGAGCCGATGCGGCTGCAAAGGACGCTCAAAATGAGAGATTCGGAATGAGAAGGGCTTTCTCTTCTCTGGATAAAAATTTCAACTATCAATTCCTGGGGATGCAGAATACCTTTCAGCGGTTTTACAATTCCTCCTACCTTTCAGAAGCTATCCCCTTTGCGGGGGTCCTGGCCAATGAGGAAGCCCTTCCCATGGAATATCTGAGGGAAATTTTGAGGGAAATGGCCCAGGAATCAACTCTGGAGCCTTTCTGGTTCTGCGACCCTCAGGGAACGGAACATTTCCGGATGGCGCTGGCGGATATGCTTTTTGGCCGGAATATCTACGTCCCCACAGAGCAGATCCAGGCCATCAGTGAGACCTATGAGGCTTTAAGCAATATTGCGTTTATGTATTTGAAAGAGGGAGATTACGCGGTAGTGGAGGAGCCGGCTGTCCCGGCGGTGGTGAATATTTTCCTTCATACCGGCGCTCAGGTGCTTCTGGTGCCGATGGAACGGGACGGCATGAAAATAGAGGCGCTGGAGAGCCTGGTAGAACGCTACCATCCCAAGCTGATTTATACCCTTCCCAATTTCCACAATCCCACGGGAGCGGTGATGAGTCTGATGAAACGCCGCCAGCTGTTAAAAGCGCCTACTCCCGGAACATCCCCGTGGTGGAGGACGATTCTCTCAGAGATTTCAACTACGATGGGATTCGGCTGCCAAGTTTGTATTCCATGGACCGGACCAGCTCGGTGATTTATATGGATTCCTTCAACCTGTCCTCCTTCTTTCCGGGCGCCAGGATTGGATATATGATTGGACCGGAAAACGTCATCAAAACATACCGGAGGATTATCAATAAGGACCAGCTGTTTTTAGGCAGCATGAGCCAGTATATGTGGGCCCGGTTTTATGAAAAAGGGTATTATGACAAACACAGGGTATTCCTTGCAGACTTTTACCGAAAAAAGAGGGACCGAATGGTACAGGCTCTCTCAAAAATCCCGGGCCTGGTTTTTGAAATCCCTGCCGGTGGCCTGGTCTGCTGGGTACGTCTTCCGGAAGGGATGAATGACCGCCAGGTAACGGCCGCCGCGGAGCGGAAGGGGCTGCTTTTAATGCCGGGAAATACGTTTTTTGCCGAAGGGAGCAGGGGAGAATCCTATCTGAGGATTTCATTTTCCAGCGCTTCCGATGAGAAGATTGACGAGGGCGCCGGGATTCTAACTTTGAGGGCGGCCGCGGCATCTCCAACGCTGTCTATCTGGCCATCGCAGCCCTGATTTTCGGACAGATGTCCGTGTTAAAGAGTCAGGGCGCGGGAGTAAAAGGCATTATCCTGTTTTATTCCGTTATGACGGTAGGACTGGGACTCATTGATATTGTCCTTTTAAGAAAGATTGACGACAATCAAAAGAGCGACAGCAGTGAAAAAGTAAACCTGAAAATGCTGACAAAACCTCTGCGTATGCCGGCAGTCTGCTGATGATCGGCATTATTTTCGCCACCCTGACCATCAGCACCGGATATTATTATATTTCCCCCTATGTGACGGAGGTGTTCGGCGTCAGCGCTCTCCTTGGAGCGGTGCTGTCCTCCTCTTCCCAGTATATCCGCCCCTTTGCCTCATTTGGAGCCGGCGTCCTGGGAGACCGCATCAATAATTCAAAGGTGATGCTCATCGGCCAGATTGGGCTGACCATTGCTTTGATTATCCTGCTGGTTACACCCGCGAGCCTGGGAATCATTCCGATTCTGATTGCCTGTTTAATGATTTTCTTCTGTATGTATATGTGCATTGCCATGCATTTTGCCATCATGGATGAGGAGTATTTTCCGCCGGAGTGCGTGGGAACCGCCATCGGATTAATCTGTGCCATCGGTTATCTGCCTGAGGCCACTTCCCTCTTTGTGGCAGGAGTGATTCTGGACCGATTCCCCGGTGTGGCCGGATACCGGCTGTACTTTGTGTACCTGTTCGTGGTTACCATCATCGGTTTGCTGCTGACGCTCATCTGGCTGCGGCGGACAAAGGCCAGGAGGGCGGAAATCCTTAAGGGACTGAAAAAATAGTGTTTGGGAAAGGGGGTGCGGCGTCTATGTGGAAACGCCTGTCTGATTTGACGAAACGTTACTGGTCGTTTTTTATCTGTGTGCTGCTGTGTTCAGCGGCGGCGGAATGCATCGGTCCAATTAGGATTTCCTTTGGGAAACTGACCATTACCTTTCTGCCGCTTCTGTACGCCATGATTTTCATGCTGATTCTTTACCTGGCAAAGCCGGTCCGCGGCGTGGGAAAGGCTTTCGTGCCGGCAGCCAACCAGATGCTTTCTATGGGTGTGGTATTTGCAATGGCAAAGCTTGGTATATCAGGGGGCGCTTCCATTGAGCAGATGATCAGTGCTAGCCCTATCCTGATCCTGCAGAATATCGGAAACATTGGCACGGTTCTGGTGGCTCTGCCGGTGGCCCTTCTTCTGGGAATGGGCCGGGAGGCGGTGGGTATGACCCATGCGCTGAGCCGTGAACCTAACGTAGCCCTGATTGCCGACAAGTATGGAAGCGAGTCAGAGGAATTCCGGGGAGTGATGGTCTGCTATATTGTAGGGACTGTTTTTGGCAGCATTTTTATGAGTATTGTTCCGCCTGTGTTTATTGCCCTGGGGCTTTTCAGCCCGGAGGCGGCGGCTATGGCGGTGGGATGCGGCAGCTCCTCTATGATGGCCTCCGGGCTGGCGGGAGTGATTGAGGCGGCCCCTGGAGCAAATGTGGATGTACTGACAGCATTTGCAACCATCAGCAACGTGATTTCATCCTCCGTCAGCGTGTATCTGGGGATTTTCATCACACTGCCATTAAGCAACCTGATTTACAAAGCTGTCAGAAAGGGGAAATAGGCCATGACAAAAGCGGAAAAAATAAAAAATCTTTGGAAAGAATGGATGCTCGCCCTGGCGGCCGTTGCGGCTCTTACCATGGTCTGTAATCTGATTGGGTACGGAGGAAATCTGGCGGAATCGATTCCTGGTATGGTCATTCTGTGCTTTATCAGCCTTTTGGGGCTGACCGCCAAAGAGCTTTTGCCTACCAGCCTGCCTGCGGTGACCTACATCGGCGTGATCGGGCTGCTTTTTAAGTTTTGCCAAAAATCCCCGAGTTTTGCCAAAAACTTGTATTGCCGGAAGGCGGCTGATAAAGTAAATGTAGAGAGAGGATGAATGGAGGTGTAAGTATGCCCGGGGAGGAATCTCTGCGATTGATCCTTGAAGACGAAACAGGAGAAGAGCAGGAGTATGAACTGATCGGTACTTTTGCTTTTGAGGACCGGGATTATATGGGACTCCTTCCGGTGGAAAAGCCAGAAGAGGGAGTGCTTATTCTGGGCTTCCATCCGGGTAAGGAGGATGAGATTCTTCTGGATCCGATTGAGGACGAGGAGGAGTATCAGAGAGCGGCAGAGGCTTTTGAAGATATTTTTAATCAAAGAATCCCGATGGATACCTTTGAGGAGCAGGAAGAATTTGAAACCGGGGAGTTTGAACCAGAGGAGTTTGAACTGGAAGATTTCGATGAAGAATTCGATATAGAAGAAATTGAAAACGAGACAATAGAAGAAAAGGGGAATGAATAATGAGTGAAGCAACTGTATACCAGACACCAGCAAGAATCGATGCCTCCAGCGCGTCGGCAGTGGATCAGGAGATTAAGGATCTGATTGCCGGAGGAGTTTTGGATCTTCAGATTGATATGTCAAGGACGATTTACATAAGCTCTGTGGGACTTCGGGTAATCCTGGCAACTAAAAAAAGCCTGGATGCCAAGAAAGGAAAACTGGTTTTAAAACAGGTCTGCCCTCAGGTAAAGGAGATTTTTGACGTTACCGGTTTTTCGGGATTCCTGATGATGGAGGACTAGAGTGAAGACGGAATGGACGGTCCAGCAGAGACTCTGGATTTGGGGAAGGACCTTCCTGAAAGCCATGGTGCCGCTGGCTCTCTATATTTTGATGCCGGCGCTGTGCTTGTCTCTGGGCTATGTGCTTTTCCATTCGGAGATGTCCGCTCAGGATTTTTTTACATATGGCGGTAATTTTTATTCCGCAGTGGGGATGGTGCTGACGGTTTTGGTGCTTTTTTGGAGGAGCAAGTCCAAAAATCACAGTTTTTTTGAGGACACCACCCTTTATTTTGATCAGATGAACGTCCGCAAGGCGGGAGCCTTTCTGGTGTTCGGAATGTCGGCGGCTCTGGCTTTTTCGGCGGCCCTTACTCTGCTTCCAAGGTGGGGGATTACGGAGGCTTATACCCGTGCATCCGGCACAATGTTTAACGGACAGGATATGTTTTTCACTATTTTGACTACGGTGATTACTGCGCCTCTGGCAGAGGAAATTATTTTTCGGGGATATATGCTGAATATCTTTCTGGAAACTTTTGAGGAGCGGAAGGCGATTTGGATTGTAAGCCTGATTTTTGCCGTTTGTCATGGTCAGGCGCTGTGGATTCTTTATGCCCTTGTGATGGGGCTGGCCCTGGCTTGGGTATCAGTCCGGGAGGACAATATTTTATATGGATTTTTTCTCCATGTCGGATTTAACCTGCCTTCCGCTTTAATCTGGCTTGCTGAGAGCTTTGAGGGTACAAGAGAGCTGTTTTTTGGAAGCGATTGGATGATCGCAGCTTACGGCCTCATTGGCCTGCTCCTCAGCATTTTGCTGATTCGCCGGTACCTGGAAGGGGAGAAAAAGAACTGAAAATAGTTGCTGCTGAAATAAGGAGGAGACGAGGTGGCATCGCTTTTTGATTACATATTTAATAGAAAAATGAAAAGCGCACCTGTTTCTCCGGAGGAGAAGCCGGGAGGAGATGAGTTGTGGAAGAGAGAACCGGAGCCGGTTTTAAGGGCGGACCAAATGGAAGCCCTTTCCCAGAGGGGGGTCCGCAGCGGACTTCGCAGGAGCGCCGAAGAAAGCCTGAGAGGCTGCAATTTGAGCCAGACGGAAACAGACTTTGGAAAGGTGGTTCTTCCGGAGGGGGGCGCAAACAGCAGTCTTCTTTTTATGAATAACCCGGAGGTTCGGGATACTTTAAAGGCCATGTATGAGCGGAATATCTCTGAGACGGAACCGAGAAGGTTTGAGGATCTGTTCAGTTCGGACAGCAAGGAAGACAGGAGAAGGATTGCGTCTGCCCTGTCAGGTATGCTGCTGGAGTTTGACCGGCAGAAGGTTCCGGCTATTGAGTTTACGGATGAGAACAGTATTCGTCAGGGAGTACCGACCTTGCTGCGCAGAGGCTTTGAGGCCATGGTGCTGACGAAAAGCGTTCAGGGAGAACTGAGAGATCAGGTGAATACCTGGATTTCTCTGGAAACCGGGGAGGAGAAGAGCGAGGCACAGGCCCGGTGGAGGCGGTTGGATGTGCTGACCGGAGCCAGAAACGCAGCTCTGGACATCTGCCGTTATTTTTCCACAGATGAATTTGAAACAGGGGATCTTCCTCAAACGGGAGATGAGAAAATGAGGAGGCTTCTGGTAAATTGTGCCTGCTCTCTTCATTATGTAAATGATTCTTCCTACAAAGGCGTGGAGGAAAAACCCCTGATCCAGGTGAGCCGGGAACAGGCGTCTTATATACGGAGGGGCGGAGATTACCGGGCATTTTACGACGCCGCAAGCGAAGAACTCTCCGCGTTTTTGAAAGGGGAGTCGGCAGGAGTGACCGTTCGCCACAGACCGGACTATCTGGTTTCATGGGAAGCTGTCCGAAAGGAACGGATGGAGCGCGGGGAGAGAGCCCCTGTGAAAGTAACCTTGTCGGTTCTGCAGAAGCAGGAGATGGGCAAAGACAGTGAGAGGAGCAGAGGATATGAAATGGATCAAAAAGGCAGGACTTTACGCTCTGGCAGGGCTGGCCTCGGTTATGGTGCTGGGAAGCATGACGGGGATGCTGCTGGGAAGTCTCGGCAGCGTGATGGAGGGAGACGGCTTTAAGGTCAGTTTTAACCTGGGGCTGATTCTGAATCCTGCTACCTGGCTGACAGGTGTGGTGGAAACGGCCCTGATTGTTTTGCTGTTTCTCCTTTTTGGCAGCAGCACAGCAAGAGCCTCCAAACGTATGCTGAAAAGCAAGGCCCAGCGTATCGAGGGAGCGCTGGAGAATTCCAGGTTTATGAATGATAAGGAGAAGGATGAGCTGTTCCCTCACAAGCGTTTTACAAAGCTGAAGGAGGAAAAGAAGGACGGAATACCCATGTATGCGGTGTACAGCCACAAGAAGAAGGAACTGGACATCAATCTTTCCGCCCCGGCCCACGGCCTGATTATCGGCGCTACCGGAAGCGGAAAAACTACCACGTTCATCAATCCGGTCATTCAGATTCTGGGACATACCAGCGCCGGTTCTTCCATGATTTGTACAGACCCAAAGGGCGAGCTGTTTCAGCTTCATTCCAAATTTTTAAAGGAACAGGGCTACCAGGTGATGGTTTTGGATTTGAGGGACCCCTACAGCTCTTTCCGCTGGAATCCTCTCGGAGATATCTATGACCGTTATCAGCTTTACCTTCAGACCGGCAACGAAATCTATGAGCGGACAGATCAGGCAGATCCGGAAGAGTTGGAGCTAGTGAATCGGCCGGAAGAGTATGGTGATGTTTGGTATGAGTACGCAGGAAAGGCTTACGCCTCCAGAAGAGAACTGATCAACAAAGTTAAGATTGAAAAACAGAAGATTTACGATGAACTCTACGAGGATTTAAATGACTTGATCAGCGTTATCTGCCCCATTGAGTCCAAGGATGATCCGGTATGGGAGAAGGGGGCCAGGTCTATTATTATGGCTACTTGTCTGGCTATGCTGGAGGACAGCGAGAATCCGGAACTGGAGATGACACGGGAAAAGTTCTGTTTCTACAATATCAATAAAGCGATCAGCAATTCAGAGAATGAGTTTGCCGCGTTGAAAGACTATTTTAAAGGAAGGCCCAAGCTTTCGAAGGCGGTAGGACTGTCCCGCCAGGTGCTGTCGGCAGCGGATCAGACTCTTTCCAGCTATATGTCCATTGCCTTTGACAAGCTTTCTATGTTTAACGACGAAGGCCTGTGCGCCCTAACCTCTGCCACGGATATTGAGCCGGAGCGCTTCGCCTCAGAGCCTACGGCACTGTTCTTAAAGATACCGGATGAGAAAGACACCAGACATGCTCTGGCCGCGGTTTTTATCCTGTGCATCTATAAGGCGCTGATCAAGGTGGCTTCGGCAAGAGAGGATTTGTCCCTTCCCAGAAACGTATATTTCCTGTTGGATGAATTCGGAAATATGCCGAAAATTGATAAGTTTGACAAGATGATTACAGTAGGTCGCAGCCGTAAAATCTGGTTCCATATGGTGGTTCAGTCCTATGCTCAGCTGAATAATGTGTATGGGGATACGGTGGCGGATATTGTAAAGAGCAACTGCGGAATCAAGATGTTTATTGGTTCCAACGATATCGCTACCTGCGAGGAGTTTTCCAAACTTTGCGGCAATATGTCCGTGGCAACTACCAGCGTCTCCTCGTCCACTCACGATACCAGCGGACAGATCAACTACTCCAGCCAGATACAGGACCGTCCTCTGATTTATCCGTCGGAGCTGATGAAGCTGAACAACAAGAAGGATACGGGCAATGCCATTATCGTGACATTTGGAAACTATCCCTTAAAAACAAAGTTTACCCCCAGCTACAAGTGTCCCCTGTATGAGTTCGGCACTATGGATCTGACGGATGTAAGGAGCAATGCTTTCTTTGGAGACGAGGTATTTTACGATCTGGACGAGCGCAACTACCTGGTGCTGGATACCGGGGAAGAGGCAGTGAACGGAGAGATGACCGAAGGAGAAGTATGAAGATGAAACAGAAACGATGGATCAGACAGACGGCTGTTGCCGCAGCTTTGGGAATTGTCCTGACAGGACCGGCAGCAATGGCAGGGAATTTGGGACAGATTCTGGGGGCGGAGACCTCTCTTTATGAACGGATTGTCAATGCCCAGGGAGGTCTGACTTCCACAGTGGTGGATGAACGGCATTATACCGCATACCAGTCCGAAGATGGGAGCGAGGAGCGCAGTGAAAGCCGGATAGTCCGGGAGGAGGACCGCACTACAGGACCGGGAGCGGCTGCAAAGGTAGAGATTGTAGAAGATGAGGAGACGGAGGGGCCTCAGGTAGAGGAGGTTAGTTTGTCTGAGCGCTACCACGAGGACTATGGCGTTTATGAGGAAGGTATGGGAAACCGGTATTTCCTCTATGCTACAGTGGAAAACGGAGGTATTACGGACCAGCCGGTCAGCGTAGACATACCGGCAGGACTTACCTTCGTAATGGAGAAGGATGGAGTACAGATTCCTTATTCCAGTGGGCAGACGGTCAGTGAGCGGGGATCCTATATGCTGACCTTGACCGGGCCAAATGACTCATCTCTTCCGTTCTCAGAGCAAACCATCTATAAATCGGTATTCCGGTTCCGGATTCAGGAAAAGCTTCCGGTGGCGGATGAAGAGGCAGCGGAAGCCTTTGCTCCGGGGATTCCTTCTTCGACCCAGGCCGCGGCGGAGACCGTTCCGGAGACAGAAGAAGCTCCTCAGGAGGAAACAGAGTCTGAAAGCATGGAGGCGGCGGATGAAAGCGCTCCGGCAGAGGTGTTTAACGAAGACGGTTCTGTAAATGAGGAGGCTCTGGATCAAAGCCTGGAGGAAATTGTGGGCGCCGGAGAAAGCAGAATTGATATGAGCATCTTCAGCCAGGCTTCCGGGCTTGCCTCCCAATATGACGCAGCTGCCGGACTTTTTAAGAATCAGCTGCTGACAGGCGCTGCTTTCTACACCAATGTACCCAATGGAATGGTGACCAACAGCGGGGTAAGACTTCAGACCACAGATGAGATCGATTTTCAGGTGTTTTTAAACGGGGAGCTTCTGGAGTATGAGACGGGTACGACATTTGACCAGCCGGGAAGCTATATGATCTATCCTTCCCAGAATACATCGGTTTATCTTGGGGAGTATGGAGACCGTTCAACGCCGGTATTCCATTTTCGGATTGTAACCGGCCCCATCCGGGATATGGGCATTTTCAATGCACCTCAGGATTATCGGATAAAAGAGATAACCTTGGACGGAGAGCCGCTGACGGAGGGAATTTCCCAGGATGGAGGCTGGTGCTATTTGGCGCAGGATGGGGAATATGAAATTCGCCTTGAACACAAGAGCGGAATGACGCCGGACTTGAATACTTCCTTTATAAGAGACAGCATTCAGCCCAGGTTCCTGATGAGCGTACAGGACAGCACCGCCTATTTCCAGTATCAGTCTCAGGATATTGCTTACTGCCTGCTGTACAGGGACGGGGAGCTGATTTCAGACAGCCAGATTCCCGCCCAGATATCGGGAAGCGGCACTTACCGGCTGGAGGCCTATGATGAAGCGGGAAATATGGCCTACGGGGAATTCCAGATTGACTATCACTTTAACACTGGGGCGATCGTGGTGATCGTGCTGGTAATTGCGCTGATTGTGGCGCTGGTATTGTTTTTGCGGAGGGCCAGAAAGCAGGTTCGCGTTCGGTAGGCCTGATGGAAAATGTTTTGCGGATATTGCGGGAGAGGAGGACACTGAATGGAATATGTAAGCTTAAGCTTCACATCTCTTTTGCAGGATATACTGGGAGCGGTATTTGATACAGTTCTGGCTCCGGTGCTGAGAGATGTGGCCAGTGTTCTGATCAATGCGGCAGGAATATTAATTCAGGAAGTACTTTCCAATTTTCTGCTGAAGCAGTGGATTATATTTTTGAAGGCGGTTTATTTCCTGGAGTGCATTTTCGATGTCTTTTCCGGAGTCAGCCCTGTGCGGGTGGAGGATGTCAGCGAGCCTATTACCCTGATTGAATATTTCTTCCGGATAGAGCCGGTGCAGCAGGCTTTTCTCGCCATCACTGCTATGGCAGTGGCAATATCCTTTATCACTACCATTGTCGCGGTGACGCGCTCTATGTCGGATATGTTGTGGGAGAATAAGACGCCTCTAAGCACCGTCCTGAACCAGGGCCTGAAGGCGGCAGCCAGCTTTATGCTGATTCCTATAGTTTGTCTGTTTTTTCTGCAGATGGTGACTCAGGTTACGGTGGTAATTAACAGCGCGATGGTTCAGCAGAACGCGGATACTACTATGAGTGATGTGCTCTTTATTTCCGCGGCGGGAATGGGGGCGAAAAGCGATGAGATTCGGGAAGAATACTCCTATGGTCAGAAGTACGAGGACGCGGAACAGGTAAAAAAGGATTTTGACATTACGAAATTTGATTATGTGCTGGCCTACGCCAGCAGTATCCTGGTGGCCCTCCTGATGCTCTGCTCCATCCTGCAGTTTATCCAGCGGATTATTATGGTGCTGCTGCTGTTTCTAGTCAGCCCCTTCTTCGTATCGTATATGCCTTTGGATGGAGGGGCGAAGTTTAAGGAGTGGCGGGAGATGTTTGTGGCTCAGATGATCTCCGCCTTTGGTCCAATTATCGCCATGAAGATTTATTTTCTTGTGGCGCCCACCTTGGTGGGAGGAGGAGTCAGCTATGGGGTTAACTCCTACACAGAGGCATGTATCAAGCTGTTTATTATTATCGGCGGGGCCTTCGCCGTATATAAGAGCCGCCTTCTTCTGATTTCTATAGTCAATCCTGCGGCTGCCGATTCCCTGGCTGAGAGCGGCATTATCAGCTCGTTTATTGCCGGCAGGGTGGTGGGAGTCATCGGCCAGCAGCTAAAAAGCCGCTCTTTCAAACAAAGAAGGGAGAAGAAAAGCGAATCAGGCGGCGACTCCAAGGGCGGCCAGAGCCAGATGAAGGGCCAGGCGTTTACAGGAAAGTAGGTGTATGAAATGGAAATAGTATATCTGGGACTTCTTTCAACGATTTTTAACGCTATTTTTGAAGCCATTCTTTCACCTATTTTTAAGTTTATTTCCTCTTTGCTGGAAACGGTTTTGGGGTGGCTTTTCGAGAATGTGCTGGGTCCTCTGCTGGAGAATGTGCTTTGGCCTATTTTTGAAGGCGTGGTTGAGCTGGTCTTTGAAATCCTGGCTGAGATGATTTATGGAGTTCTGGCCTCGATTCTTCAGATTGTGGACGCCATGCAGTCGGCTTTTAATATTTTTTCCGGTCTGCAGCCGGTCAGCTATGTAAATTATTCGGAACCTCTGCCGCTGATTGAGATGCTGTTCCGAATGGATACCATACAGTGGGCGGTGATGATCGTTACGGTAATCGGCCTATGCCTCACGTTTGTGTTTGCTATTCTGGGTACGGCCCGTTCTATGCTGGAACTGGATGTGGATAATGCCAGACCTATTTCCAGGGTGCTGCGCTCTACCGGTCAGGCGATGGTTCGTTTTGCCCTGATCCCTATTACCTGTCTGTTTTTGATTATGATGTCGGGACGGGTTTTGGAGGGAGTAGGAAGCGCCATGGGCAGCAGCGAAACCACCCTTTCCAGAATGATCTTTGTGGTGGCCTCCCTGGATGCCAATAAGGTAGACGCGCACTACAATATCAGCGGAAAGGTGGATGACGAAGACAGTCCGGTGACGGTGGCTTCGGATATCGGGGCAGAGGATAAAATTCGGAATCCTTTTTATACCGGACAGTCCAATTATGCCGATACCGATGTGGTGGGAAGAAGCTTCGATTTTGCCAGATTCGATTATCTTATCGGCTTTGGCGGAAGTATATTTCTGTTAATTGTAATGGCTATTTGCCTGATTAATTTTATCTGCCGGATTTTTGAGGTGTTGATGCTTTTTATCGCTTCCCCGCTTTTCGTATCTGTGATGCCTTTGGACGATGGAGAAAAATTCAAAGCCTGGCAGGATATGTTTGTGGCTAAGCTGTTCAGCGGTTTTGGAAGTGTGATTGCTATGGAGCTGTATATGCTGATCTGTCCGGTGGTAATGAGCGGAGGGATTTCCTTCATGCAGAATGGCTCAACCGAGGCGGACTACCTGATCCGGCTGGTTTTCATGCTGGGAGGAGCATGGGCAGTGATTAAGGCTGGTCCCACCATCACTCAGCTGCTGAATTTCCAGGCTGGAGCGGCGGAACGTCAGACAGGTGCCAGCGTCACAGCAGGCCTGATGGGAGCGGCAACTACAATAGGCGGAACGGCGAAGCAGGCATTTACCGGAATCCGCGGCAGCGCTGCCGCAAGATCGGCAGGACGCCAGTCGGCCAGGGCGGCTTCGGATGAACGGATTGCCAGGAGGCTGAACGGGCTGGAAGGCGGTCCTAGGCCGGGCGGCGGTTCTAAACCAGGAGGCGGTCCTAGGCCGGGCGGCGGTTCTAAACCAGGAGGCGGTTCTAGACCGGGCGGAGGAACCCCGGGCGGCTCGGGAACCGGAAGCGCAGGCGGCCTGTCCGGCAGTGGAACACGGACAGCCGGTCTGCAGGGCAGGGGGCCAGGGCAGGCAAGACGTCTGGGGACCTTTGGCAAAAATGGACATATTACAGCGAATACCAGTACCGGCGGACATCGTTATCTGGGAGTGGACTTTGGAAAGAAGCTTTCCTTTGGACGGGATCAGGCGGGCAATTTCCAGTTCCGTGTTCTTGGCGTAGGATACCGGACGGGAAAAGACGGAAAGGTAGACAAGGTTTCTCTTCCCTTTGTGCGGTTCAAGCGCGGGGACGAGGGCTTTAAGGTATCTAAGGTGAAATTTGCCGGAGCGGTCAGCTTTAAGAGGGCGGAAACCGTGACCACCGGAGAGGATGGAACGGTCAGCCGTCAGTTCGGCGATATGTACTGCAGTGATATCAGGCCCCTTGGAATGACGGCTCTGAAGCGGCGGTATGACCAGGAAACCGGCAAAGTGGAAACGATTCAGAGAGGCGTTTCCCATTATGGCAAAAACGCTCAGGGCGAGTATGTGCTGACTAAGCGGGAAGGCCTGGGATTCAGGGCGGAGTACGAGCGCGGACAAGATGGCAAAGACCGTAAAGTACGCAGTGAAGGACTGGGTATATCCGCCAGGTATTCCTACGGCGAAGATGGTACAAAACGGATTGATAAAATAAAGCGGAATGGCGGAAATACTGCATATCGGTCCGAGGCCAAAAAGGCAGGCAAGAAGGAGAATGATCAATGAGAATCATACCAAAACGTACAAAGGTGAGGATGGAGCTCTTTAAAGGAATTGAGCTGGTGGATGTGCTGGTGGCAGGAGCCGGCATGGGGCTGAGCGCTTCCTTTCTGGTTTCAAACCTTCCGGCCCATCTGGCCTTGTCCATTGTGACGCTGATTATCACGGTAGGCCTGGTGGTTCCCATTGAGGACGATAAGGGCTATATCCTGATTTACAATGTTCTGAAATACGCGGGAAGATACAAAATCTTTTATAAACGTTCCGCGAAAGAGGCGGTTTTCAAGGAAGCAGCTTCCCGGGAGAAACAAGAGGATACAGGAAAGAAAAAGGGCCGCGGTACCAAAAAAAAGGGGCCGGTAATTTCCGGAATGTCTCTGGAGGATATTACACCCTTTACGGAAATCGACGGAAGCTTTATCGCCTACGGCTCATCCTACAGCGCTGTGGTGATGAGCATTCCGTCCGTAGAGTTCCGCTTTTACAGCGAAAGCCGCCAGAACAGCGTGATAGACCGCTGTTTTGGCTCCATCCTGCGGACCGCTGCCAGCGATGAGGTTATCGGCATGGTAAAGCTGGACCGTCCGGTGATTTACGACGATTTCATTCAATCGGAGCAGGTGAAGATGGAGGATTTGAAGGAAGCTTACCTAAACGGCCTTCTGACCGATGAGGAGCTTACCATCCGGGTGGGAATCGTCCATGACCGAATCCGTCAGCTGATGGATTTTGATTATAAAAATAAGGTTTATATGCCGTTCCATTACCTCATGTTTTTCCACAAGGATCGGAATTTCCTTCAGGGACAGATTGAAAATGCCATTGCAACCTTTGCCGGAAACAATATGATTTGCCACCAGCTAAAGGGAGAGGAGCTGGCGGTATTTCTGAAATACAGCTACGGTATGGAGTTTGACGAGAGGGAGGTAAAGAACCTTTCACCGGAGGAATACATGGATTGGATTCTGCCGGATGTGGTGCGTTTTACCGGAAGGACGGTTCAGTATGACGAGCTGATAACCCACAATTTCCGTTTGAGAGATTACCCTATGGTAGTGGGAAATGCCTGGGGCAGCAGCATGTTTAATATGCTGGGAACACGGGTAGTGCTCAAGATGACTCCTGTGGACCGCTACAAGGCGATCCGCCAGATCGACCGTTCTATTGATGAACTGAGAGAACAGGAGTCCAATACGGGAAAGACCAGTAAGCTGATGGAAGTATCTATGCATATCGAATCCCTCTCCGAGGTGCTGAGGCTCCTTCAGGGGGAGAACGAGGTTCTCTTTAATGTGAACACTTTTGTGACGGTGGACGATTACGAGCTTTCCCAGCAGCAAAAGACACCGGAGGGGAGAAAAACCAAAAATCTCACCAGCTTTAAAAAGCAGGTAAGAAGAGAGCTTTCTGAGGAAGGCTTTAAGGTAACGGATCTGTTTTTGCAGCAGTTTGAGGCTTACAGCTCCGCGCAGCTTTCCGGATACGACGCATTCAAAAAATATCAAAGAGGAATCCAGTCCAGTTCTGTGGCGGCGGCCATCCCCTATGTAAATAAAAGTCTTTGTGACGATGGGGGAATCTATGTGGGGCAGTCATCCGGCGTTCCGGTATTTATTAATTTCTTCCAGAGAGACCGGGAGAGAGTTAACAGCAACACGGTGATTATCGGTAAGTCCGGTTCCGGAAAGTCCTACGCCACCAAGACTATTTTGACCCAGCTGGCAGCAGAGAACAGCAAAATTTTTATTCTGGACCCGGAGAATGAGTATTCTAAGCTGGCCATGAACATGAAGGGAAAAATTATTGACGTAGGAAGCGCTACTCAGGGACGTTTAAATCCCTTCCATATTATCACGAACCTGACCGACGAGGAGGGCGACGAGGATGGAGACGAGGCGGCAGCTACCAGCTTTACCACTCATCTGCAGTTCCTGGAGGAGTTTTACCGGCAGATTCTTCCTGGCATCGACTCGGATGCCCTGGAATATCTGAACAACATTACCATCCGTATGTACGAAGCAAAGGGCATCGACGACACAACGGATTTGAGTACCCTGACACCGGAGGATTTCCCCACTTTCGATGACCTTTACGACAAGATCCTCAATGACTTCCAGATGACCAGCGGCGAATACAGCAAGAGCAATCTGAGGGTGCTGCTAAACTACATATCCAAGTTTGCCACCGGAGGACGAAATTCCGCTCTCTGGAACGGCGCGGCCAGCATCAGCACCAATGAAAACTTTATTGTGTTCAACTTCCAGTCACTCCTGGCCAACAAAAACAACACAATCGCCAATGCCCAGATGCTGCTGGTGCTGAAATGGCTGGACAACGAGATTATCAAAAACCGGGATTACAACATTAAGTACAATGCCAGCCGGAAAATCGTGGTGGTTATTGATGAAGCGCATGTATTTATCGACAGCAAATATCCCATTGCCCTGGACTTTATGTATCAGCTGGCAAAGCGAATCCGAAAGTATAATGGCATGCAGATGGTGATTACCCAGAATATTAAAGACTTTGTGGGAACGGAGGAGCTTGCCAGAAAATCAACGGCTATTATTAACGCCAGCCAGTATTCATTTATCTTTCCGCTGGCTCCTAACGATATGCAGGACCTCTGTAAGCTGTATGAGAAGGCGGGAGCCATCAATGAGAGCGAGCAGGAGGATATTGTGAACAATGGACGAGGCCGGGCCTTTGTAATTACCTCGCCGTCGGAGCGAACCTGTGTGGATATTGTGGCGGCAGAGGGAATCGAGGACCTGTTTACCATGTAAAAAGGCTTCTGGCCGGGAAATTAATGATTATGCAATGGAGGCAGACAGAAATGAGAAAAATATGGTTAAGGTTTCTGGGACCGGCGGTTTTGGCTGCAGCGCTGCTTGCGGGCTGCTCCGGAGGCGGGGAGACCGAGAACGTGGAGAATGCCGCTGCAGATGGAGTGCTGACCGTGGGAATTCTGGCAGGGGAGGACATTTTTTTCTATACGGATGAGGCGGGACAGCTAAGAGGAGTGGAGCCTCAGCTGATGGAGCGCCTGGGAGAGAGCCTGGGTGTTTCCGTAGAGTTCGATGAGGCGGGCAGCCTGGATGAATTATTGAACTGGTTGGACTTAGGGCAGGCAGATATTGCGTTGGGCCGTATCGCGCAGAGAGATGAGTACAATCAAAAATACCAGGTATCCAGAAATTACGCAAAAAAGGGAATTTATCTTCTGACCAGGAAGAACGATTACACCGATACCCTGGCGGGATTGGCGGAAACCACGGTAGCCGTGGCCCCGTCAATATCCGCGGAACTCAGAGTAGACATCCCCTATCTAGATCAGGTGGTTATGCAGGAGTATGGAAGCGTAGCGGATGCGGCGAAGGCATTGGAGGAGGAGACGGTATCTGCTGTTATTCTTACAGAGCGTGAGGCTATGGAAGAAATAGCCCAAGGCAGTTTTCAGGCTCAGGAAATGTTAAACGGGCCCAAGGAATCTTATGTGGCCTTAATGGGATCAGGCCAGCAGGAACTGGCGGCCAGTTTAAACCAGGTAATCAGCCAGTATCTGGATGAACAGGCCGGGGGCGCGGAGGAAGAAATCCAGACAGAAGAAACCCTGCCGGCCCAGACGGGGGAGGAGGAATAGCCATGGCCTATTTTGACAGCCCTAAAAACAGAGCGATCTGGGAGCGGGAGCTAAAAGGTCTGCGCGCGGAGAAAGAGCGCCGGGCGAAGGAAGGATACCGTCCCCAGAAGGGGGAGCAGGAGATATCCGTAGAAAGCAGACAAGAGCAGAATCCCTTCCGAAAAAGAATTACTCTAAAGGAGCTGGAGCAGGCGGAACGGGAAGCGGTGCAGGCGCGAAGAGCCAGGAGGCCTCAGAGAGTGAGAGAGGCAGAGGCAAAAGAGCCAAAACGGCAGTCCTCCATAGAGCAGGAGAAGTCTTTCGGTCTGGGAGGAAAACAGCTATGAGAGGGGAAAAACCGCCCGGCCTGTCAAGGACTCTGAGCCTTTTTTTGGTCCTGTGTTTTTCCATCCTTCTTTCTATTACGGCCCAGGCAGCCCAGGAGGTGAGCTGCGTGCTGGTGGCGGAGGATGTGGGAAATGGGTACCGCTATGAGGCACCAGGAATCGGGGGATTTACTATCAACGGGCGGGAGGGGGAAACCCTGAGCGTTGGGGTGATTTCTCTGGATGAAGGATGCGTGGCCGAGCTTTTAAAGGACGGGTACGAGGCGGATTTTAACGATGGGGTTATTCTGGAGAACGGCTCCTACGAACTTAGGATTTACCGGGAAGGAGCAGAGGATGTCTGCGGAGTATTTCGTTTCACGGTAGAAAATTCCTATGGAGATATGCTGGACTACAGCATAGAGAATCTGACCCAGGTGAATAACCCGGATATGGAAATGACTTACGATCCTCAGACCGGACGTTTTACCTATACCCTTCCGGACGGCGAATATATTTGCGCGGAGGTACCCTTTGGAGGATGGTCCGGACACCAGACTCAGGTGGAGGTATCAGAAAACATGAACGTATACCGGGTTTTAAAGGACGGAGAGCCTCAGGATTTTTCCGGGGGACTGGTATTCAGCCTTCCGGGAAGCTACCGCATTACCCTGTGGGACAATGAGCTGGGGCTGAACGGGGACACCAGCTACCGCGTGGATTTCTGCTTTGTCCTTTATGCCCCGGCCCCTAAGAATATTACCCATATCAATGCGCCTATGGGCTTTCAGGTCCGCTCCCTGTTATGGGAAGGCAATTCTGTGGAAGTTAAAGACAGAAGCTACGCCCAGCTGGAGCGGGACGGAACCTATGAGATCCTTTTTGAGAATCCGGAAGGAACCGTCCGCTGGCAGATGGAGCTGGAACGGGATACCACGGCTCCGGCCTTGTATTTTTCTCAGGACGTTGAGAAAGGGCAGACGTCAGAATATGTAAGCTTTACTCCCTCAGAGGGGAATGCGGATATTGAAATTCTCTGGAACGGCCAGCAGGTGGAGGCATACAGCCCGCGCCTGGCGATGGACGGCCGATACCAGCTTACTATAACCGACCAGGCCGGAAACAGCCGGCAGTACGAATTTACGCTTCGAAAAGGTTTCGAAATCCGGAGCGGATATCTGATTGTCATACCCGTATTGCTTCTTGCGGCAGCAGGAGGAACAATTTTCTACTGGCGCAGGAACATGAGGGTTTTATGATAATAAACCGTAACAGTTCAGAACGGCGGGAAAACAGAAGCAAAAACAGGCGTTAAGCTTGCTTATAAGCAAAGTGCCCCTTGTGGGTATGCTTTTGTTCCTGTTTTCACATCGGATGGATATCCGATGCTTCTTGTCCGGCCTTGGCCGGGCAAGAAGATGCCCGCCGTTCTAAATCGTTACAATAAATCAAAAATGAGGAGGAAAAAAGAATGGAACAGGTATTACTTGCGACCAATCCCTTTCAGAGCGCAGCGCAGCCAATTATTGAGCTGATTAACGCGGCAGCCGGTCCGTTGCTGATGATCGTGGCAGCTCTGGGCGTGATTTACTGCATCATCCTGGGAGCGAAGCTGGCCAAAGCAGAGGAGCCCCAGGACCGTGAGAAAGCAAAGAACGCCTTAAAGAACGCTATCATTGGCTTCGTTCTGATTTTCGTTCTGATTGCGGCCCTGAATCTGATGCTTCCGTCTTTGACAAGCTGGATGAATGACAGCGGCGGCACTTCGATTCAGACCGATTTTAATCAGTCCAATTAATTCAAATTTCCGGACTTTCTGCGGGAGCCTGATGAACCGGGCTCCCGCGAAAGGACAACAGAGAGCCGGAGGAAAGGAGGATTGTATTGCGTTTTGTAAAAAGAGTATTCTGTCTGCTTCTGTGTGCGTCATGTATTTTGTTTACAGGATGCAATTCCATCCTTTACAACGGCAATCTGAAGGTAGAACCCTATGAGCCTGCCACCCTGCCGGAAAATATATCCCAGCAGGTAGAGGAAAAGGTGGAGCATACCCAGGAACAGCAGGATGATGAAAAATATCAGATTGAAGGGACCAACGCTTTTTACATTCTGCCGGATCATGAGAACAAGCCGGATGAGATTGTGGACTTTAAAGTGCTGGATTACCAGGAACAGGAAGGGTTTATTTATTGCTATAAAACGCCCTATTATGGTTCGACAGGCGAAGAGGATGCGGGCCTGACTGCGGCGAAAAGCGGGATCGCACCGGAGGAACGGACGGCGACGGAAACCGAGGATACAGAGATTCTGGTAACGGTTCTCATGTCTTATCAGCCGGCGACCAGAGCTTATAATGTGTTTTTTACCCGTTTGGAGGAGAAGGATAATTCAGGAACAGTAAGCCAGCAGGTGGAAGGGATTGGGGAGCTGACCGGAAGCGTCAGCGAAAATCGCCTGATGGCCCATAAGCTGGAAAAAGAAGGACTTTATTTTCTTTTTATCGGGAATCGTGCGTATCTTTTTGATTCGTCGGGCAACCAGACCTGGACTTATGATTATAATGCGGTGATTGCACAGGAGATCGAGGAACTGACGAAGCGCTACGGCAGGGACGGATATACGGTAGAGACCACAATCAGCGATGTGGTTATGGACGGTTCACGCTATGTATACATCCCGGTGGCTATTCAGCTGGAAAAAGAAGGGGGAGACGGACTGGATCTTGACAGTCTTATGGAGAATGACGAGGAGCTGGAAAACACCAGCTTTCGGGCGGTTCTCTGCTGTTACAACCTGGATATTGGAGAAGGAAACAGCGATGGAATCCTTTTTACCTCCACAAATGAAAACTGGGAAAGACAAAAAGAAGAATGGCTGGAGGGAAATGGAAGGGTATTCGCTGATGAAGATGAGCTGAACGATTATGTAACGGAAAACAGCATGTACAACATCAAACGCAGGAGATCTGCGGACGGAGGAGATCAGTTCCCTGTTTTTGCCACAGTGGGGCATCCCATCAATATGGAATTGGCAGGATTCCCTGATATGTTCAGCATAGATGACTGGGAGCTGTATCAGTGGATACGGGACAACTGGAATATAATAGAAGAGAAGCTTACATACAGTCTGCCGGACGGCTATTATTGGTGGAACCGTGGGGCGTGGGGCGTACTGCTGATCAATATATTGGGAATGCAGCATTTCTGGGGTTCAATGCCTGAGACGGAGCGGGAGCAGTGGATCAGCTTAATCAAAGCGGTAATGGCCTTAAAAGCCCAGATGGGTCAGCTCGAGATTCCGGGCCTTGCGCCGGGAACCTGGAATGGGGAAACGAATCCTTCTCCTTTGGGGACGGATTACGAAGAGCTGGAAGCCCTGTTTGCTTCCAAAATCTCTGTCTATGAGGATGGAAGCCGGACTAGCCGTTTTGCGGATATTCAGATTTCCGGTCGGTTTCAAGACGGCGGGGATGGTCAGAACAGCCTGAAACCATACCTTCGGGTCCTGGAATATACCGAAGAACTGGAGCGGACACTGTACTATGAGGTGGAGGAAACATATGAGGATGAGAACGGGGATGAACATACCAGAACGGTGACCTATTCCTATACTGAGACGGTGCCTGCCATGCCCCTGACTTATGAGATGGTTTTCCCTGATGGAAGCAATGTATTTTGGGTGGAGCGGCAGGAAACCACAGCCCAGGTTGCGCCATCAGGAGATTTTGGAGTACTTTATCTGACCGATCTGTCTGAGGCCGACACAGCGGATGAGGATTCCCTTAGCCAGGCACTCTATGACGACGGTTTAACGCCGGTTCCGTTGTCAGATTCCCAGGTCAAAGGAAAGATTGTGGACGGAGGAATCTATTATGATGGCGACAGCGCGGTGGCCGCCGTCCTTACCAGCACCGGCATGACCTTTTACGAACGTCAGGGAAGAAGCTTTAACACAGCGGATAAGCATTATATCAGTCTGTCAGACTTGTCCCGTTCCAGAGGCCTTGCCATCAGCGTTTCCGGGGAAGAGGGATACACAGAACAGCAGGAAGCACCGGAGCTGGAGGAAGTAGACGAAAATCAGGACGCTATTATTGAGGATAAGCTGGAAAATGGGGCGGACACGGAAATTTACAGTGCTTCGGATCTGACTCTTTTAAATGAACATGAGATCATTATCTCCTCCATGTATAATGGGATTATTCTCTACAATCTGCGCAATGGCATTAGTATACATCTGGAGGATGGATGCTATTTTGCCAGTTTTCCGGAGAGCAGCGGAGCCGGAAGGGGATTTATGGTGGTGGGATATCAGACCGATGAATTTACCTACCAGCCCGGAGATATTGCCTGGGCCAAATGCTATGAGATGGATTTGGAGGCTCAGAGCAATCAGATGGAGGCTGATGCGCTGAAGGATTATGTAGATCAGCTGGCGAACCGCTATTTAAGCAGCACTCACCAAGTAACGCTTCAGGACAGCGCATACGTCAGGGTGGAGCCGGATGAGGAGGAGAAAACGGCTAATGAGAGGGCCTACCGGTTGTTTTTTGGTTCCGAGTCCGAGGGCAGACAGGAGCTTCAAACCATAATAAATGAACAGGGATTTGACATTGAGTTTGCCCAGCTGTGGGAGCATACGGTCCAGGTAAGAGAGAAACTTCAGAACCAGCGTACCGGTCTGGGACAGCTCTATCGGCTGGCGGGACTGAACGTTGGGGAGGATATGCCGGAGAACGGTAATTTGTTGGAAATTGAAGGAAGAGTAATCCGCTCCCAGTATACCAGCAACCTGGAAAATCTTCTGGTAGAGCTGGCATTAACCGATGAGGCGGTTGGAAATCTTCCAGGTGAAGATCAGGAGCGTTACCGAGGATACCAGGAAAGTCAGCGTCTGCTGGAGCTTTCCGGCGCAAATATGGATGTGGTAGAGGACACAAAGAATAGCGACCAGGATGCGGAGAAAACTATCCGGGAACGGCATGATGCAGAGGAGGCCGCCCAGGCCCGTCAGGATGTGGAGGAGGCCGCCTACTACAGGGAAGTGGTGGCAGACCTGGAAACCAGATTTGAGGAAGATGGCTACGGCACAGAAGGAGAGAGCTGGGATACTTATTTGCAGAGGATGCTGGAGATCGTGAGCCCTGATTACGCCACCAATACCATAGAAGAGGGGCTGGATGAGTTCTGTCAGGCGGCGGGAATTTCCCGGGAGCTGATGGATCAGGAAGAGTTAAAACGGCAGCTTTCCGGAGTGCGCCAGGTATGGGAGATGGAGGAGATCATTGTCAGTATGAAGGTAACTGCCGCGGCGTACCAGAATTCCGGATATGAAGAGGAGTACGAGACTTACGAATCAACGCACTACGCTTCCGACACGGAGCGGCTTAAAGCTTTTCGGAAGGCCGGCTTTTATCGGATTATAACCGATCTGCAGGTTCAGAACCGAACCTTTTTGGAGGAGCAGGAGATGACCTGGGAGGAACTTTTGGAGGATATTATTGAAAAATGCGGTTCCGGAATCGTTTTGAACTCCGGAACCGGACAGGAGGATACCCTATGAAGGAATTAGAAATCGGAGCGGAGCTGGAAAACATGGAAATGGCCAGAAGCTATGTAACAGAGCAGCTGGAGGAAGCAGGGTTTGGTCCCAAACAAATTATGGAAGTGGAACTGGCAGTGGAGGAAATCTTCTGCAATATAGCGAACTACGCCTACAAACCGGAAAAAGGGGATGTGTTGATTCGCTGTGAGGTGACGGAGACGGACAAATGCCGTATTACCATCGAATTTATTGATAAAGGAACTCCCTATAATCCCCTGGAGCGAAAGGATCCGGATCTGACCCTTGGACCGGAGGAGAGGGAAATCGGCGGATTGGGAATTTTCCTCAGCAAAGCGTTGACCGACAGCATGAGCTACCGGTACGAGGATGGGAAGAACATTTTGGTGATCACCAAGGAAAAGGCGGAGGTGTAAAAGGATGAAAATGAGAAAGGCCATCCTTCTGGGCGCTCTTTTGGCAGCGGTTTTGCCCTCTGCAGCTTACGGGGCCCAGTGGGTAGAAGGTACGGACGGAACCTGGTCCTATGAACAGGACGATGGAACCTGGCTGACAAACGGTTTTTCTCCGGATGGATACTATGTAGACGGAAGCGGGAAATGGTATGACAGCCTTACCATATTGGAAACCAGTGTGCCCAGCCGCAATTCTTTTCGTTCTTCCCAGGAGGAAGTTATCTTTGCCGGCTGTGAGGATATATTTAATCAGGTCCAGGAAACCCTTTACCGGGATTTGGGCAATGTCCGCAGATTCCGGCTTTCGAACCAGCGCCTGGGATATGGAAGAACGGATGGGGATCAGTATACGGAGCTGTTCTCTCTGGAGCAGAACAGGGAGAAGGGGGAATTTACGCTGACAGTCCGCTGCCCGCTTACCAGGGAATATCAGGGCAATATCCCTATGTCATGGTATGATTTTCAGTGCCTGCGGGTGGTTACAAATTTGCTGAGCCGCACAGGAGATCAACTGGCAGAGGCAGTTTACTACAGCTGGGAAGGGGACAACCGGTATGGCGTGAAGCTGGAACAGTGGACCCAGGTGGGAGATGCCTGGATTTCCTATCGGGCTGCAGAAGGAGCGGGAATCTATTCCATACGCGCGGCGTTTTAATGACAGGAGGGAAGCGGAATGACAAAAATCGCCTATGCCGGTTTTGACTTGCTGTCTCCAGCTCTGAAGACGCTTCTGGAGGAGGGCTGTCAGCTGACAGAACTTTTTACATGCCCGGTAGACGGGATAACGGAATTGAATCAGGAAGTAATCGCTATGGCAGAGAAGGCCGGCGCTCCCTGGACCATGAAAAGAATTGGAAGGGAGGATATTCTTCGGCTTAAAGAGAAGGGCTGTCAGATGCTGGTCAGCGCCGCCTACTACTACCGAATTCCGATTGACGAAGAACTGCCCATGGTAAATATCCATCCTTCCCTTCTTCCAATGGGGCGGGGCGCCTGGCCCATGCCGCTGCAGATTTTAAGAGGGGACAGAACCGGCGGAGTGACCGTACATAAACTGGAGGAGGAGTTTGATACGGGGAACATTCTGCTGCAGCGATCATTTCCTATAGAGGAAAGAGAAAACCTGGAAACTTTAACGGAAAAAATCCGGGCTCTTCTTCCGGAAATGATGAAAGAGCTTACCGGAAACTTTTCGGATCTTTATAAGAAGGCAAAACCACAGGGCGAGGGGAAATATGAGCCTTGCCCCACGGAGGCGGACTGGACGATAGACCAGGAGACGGACAGCTGCGAGGCGGACCGGATTTTGCGGGCCTTTTATGGCTTTCCATGCATCTATCAGGGGGATGGAAAACGGTATGAACTGTTAAAGGGCAGGATTTGCCGGGAGGGGATTATGCCGGTTAAAGGGGGATGGATTCAGGCAGAAACGGTGAAGGAGATTGTGGAAACATGAGTTTGGAGCAAATCACGTGGGAGCAGGAGGAGAAGGTGCAGCGGCTTCGCAAAAAATATAATCACGAAACGGCTTCCCACGCTTTCCAGTCTTTGTATCTCTGGGCGCCGACTATGGGACTTTCTATTGAACTGGAGGAAGACTTTTTTGCGGTAAAAGCGGAAAAAAGGGGAGCCAATACCTGGTTTTTCCCTTGCGGAAGCCAGGAAGCAAAAAAAGCTTTCCTGGAGCGGCACATAGGGGAAGAGAATTTTACTGTTTGTTATGCCAGAGAGGAAGATGCAGCCTTTGCCATGGAGCATTTTCCGGGATATTTTGATTTTGAGGAGAGGGCCGGAGACGGTGAGTATTTGTACTGGAAAGAAGAGCAGATCGGATTAAAGGGAAGGAAATTTTCCAAACTGAGGGGACATATTCATAAGGCTACCCGCGCCATGAAACTGGAAGTCAGGCTGCTGACCAGAGAAAACATTGGGGAAGCCGGAGAGATTGCCAGGCAGTGGAATCGGCTATCTCATGAGGAGGGAGAGGACGGTCTGATAGATCTGAACGCCGCGGACCGGCTCCTGAATAACTGGGACCGGCTGAAGGCCAGCGGAATATTGGTGACGGTAGATGGAGAGCCCTATGCCATTGCCGGAGGTTATGCCCTGACGGAAAATACTTTTGATCTGTGTATGGCGAAACAGAAAGGATATCCTCCCGGCCTGTCTCAATATGTGAAATGGCAGTTCTATTTAAGCCTTCCCGGGCAGTATGCCTGGGTTAATGCGGAGGAGGATCTGGGAATTGAAGGGCTGAGGATGATGAAAAAGCAGATGCAGCCGGCAGCCCGGATTCGAATGTTTGATGGAAAGGTTGCAGTAACATGAAAACAGATTCTAGGGAAATGGACCGCTTTACAGGCCCCATGTTCAGAAGAGGGCTTCTGCCGGCCCTGATTTCTTCCGTTGGCCTGGGGATTTCCGATGTGGCGGATGCCGTTGTCCTGGGACAGCGGATGGGAGAGACAGGATTGGCGGCAATCAGCCTGGCGCTCCCGGTGTTTATGGTGATTAATCTGGTAATGCACAGCTTTGGAAGCGGCGGTTCCATCCGCTACAGCCGGCTTTTGGGAGAAGGAAATCCAAAAGAGGCGGTGAAAAGCTTCAGCTTTGTTATAGAAACGGCCCTGATTTTGGGAATTGTAATGGCATTGGCCGGAGACTTTTTGATTCATCCCATTTTAAGCATTCTGGGCGCCAGCAGAGAAAACATTCAGCTTTACGAGGCCAGCCGGATCTACGTTGAGGTGATTATCAGCGGAATTCCGTTGTTTTTTGGATCCTATATTCTGAATTATTATCTTCGTTCCGATGGCTGCCAGAAACTGGCAAGTTTCGGATTCACCGTGGGTAATTTGTCAGACCTGTTTTTGAATATTTTGCTGGTGCTGGTATTTGATTTGGGGGCGGCAGGGGCCGCCTGGTCTACCCTGACGGGGCAGGCCGTGGCTATTTGCATATATCTTTGGTCATTGAGAAGAGGGGAGCGAGAGGGGCTGCTGGCTTTCCGTCCGGCCTTTCCCCGGCTTAAGGAGATCTATACCTGCTTCCGGCTGGGACTTTCTACCTCCAGCCAATACATATTTCAGATGGTGTTTCTGCTGATTGCAAACCGCATGCTGATGAAGATGGGCGGAGAAAATGGCGTAGCCGTATTTGACCTAGTGCAGAATACTTCCTTTTTGATTCTCTATCTCTATGATGGGGTCTCCAAGACCGCGCAGCCTTTGATCAGTACCTTTGTGGGAGAGTGCAACAGCCAGGGACTGAAAAAAACCCTTCGTCTGGGGTATGGCTGGGGCCTGGGCGTGGGAGGTTTAGGAGCGCTTTTCGTGTTTTGCTTTCCAGGCGTGCTCTGCATGATTTTCGGGCTTCAAAGTCCGGAAGCGGAGGAGCTGGGCTGTTATGCGTTGAGAGTTCTGGCCATGGGCTCTCTGATCGCGGGTATCTGCATTTTAACGGAGAATTTCTGTCAGGCGGGGGAAGATGAGCGCGGCGCTTTCTGTATAGCCGCATTAAGAGGAGCCATATGCCTGATTCCCTGCGCCCTGTTTTTTTCCATGGCGGGACTGAAGGCCTTCTGGTGGATGTATCCGGCGGCGGAGCTGCTTACGCTGGTGATTTATGGAATTTGGAGAAAATGGTTTGGCAGCCGCAGGAGGGCTTTTGATGAAGAACGGGTGTTTTACTGTACGATCCGGGGACAGAATGACAATATCCGCCCTCTTACCAGCGGAATAGAAGAATTTCTGGAACGGTGGGAGGCCGCGCCGAATCAACAGTATTTTGTAGCTATGGCGGCGGAGGAAATCTGCCTGTCTATAATGCAGAAGGGATTTGGCCAGGAAAGCCTGGGAAAAAGCCCGGAGGAGAAAGATCGGGCAGGCTATATTCAGGTTACGCTGGTGGCGCTTGAGGATGGGGATTTTGAGCTTCATATCCGAGATGACGCGGTAAAATTTAATCCTTTTTCCATGAAAACCGCTAAAGCGGATTTGGATGGGGATTGGGACCCGGATGCTATCGGCATTTTAGTGATTAAGGAGAAATCCAAGGATTTTTTCTATCGGCGCTATCAGGGATTTAATACGATGGTAATCCGGATTTAATAGGGAGGATAATATGAAACACTTATCGCTGAAACTGAAGGTCAGCATCATTGTGGCGGCTGCCACCTTGCTTCTTACCGCCCTTTTGACGGTACTTAGCTATCGGGAATATTCCACTGTGGTGGATGAGCATTACAATACCCTGGCTATGGACATTGCCAAAACGGCGGCCAGTTTGGTGGATGGAGACCAGGTGGCCCGATACCGGAAAGAGGTCTATGATATTTACAAGGAGAATGTGGCGCCGGAATACGAGACCCAGGAAGAGTGGGATCAGTATTTCGCCCAGTATGAGGGAATTATCGATGAAGAGTATGGAGGATTGCTGGAAATCCTGGATAAGGTCCGCCAGTCCAACCAGGCCGATGATGTTTATATCGTATATATGGATCCGGAAACCAGGACCTGCGTTTACATTGCGGACCCGGCTACCGGGGAGGACGCCTGCCCTCCGGGTACCTGGGATATCGTCTATGAAAATAATTATGAGGCTCTGACCCATCCGGAGGATGGATTTCCCGCCTATATTACCAACTCAGAATATGGCTGGCTGTGTTCTGCAGGCGCCCCTATTTTTGACAGTCAGGGAAACGTAGCCGCGCACGTGATGACAGACGTGTCTATGAATGACATTATGCAGGACCGCCATGATTTCCTGCGTAATCTTTGTGTGATTTTGGTGGCCGCGGCAGTTTTTGCCGCCCTGGTTCTCTTTACTGTTACCAACCGCCTGATCGTTCGGCCGGTCCAGATTCTTACAAAGGCGGCGGACTCCTATGTGACCAACCGCAGTCAGGAGGACGGAGAGGCTGGGAAAAACGCTATGGAGCTGCTGAATATTAAAACCGGTGATGAAATTGAGACCCTGGCTGCCGCAATGAAGAAGATGGAGCGGGACATCAATGACTATATTGTCAATTTGGCAAGAGTAACCTCGGAGAAAGAGAGAATCGGAGCGGAGCTGTCCATCGCCACGGAGATTCAGGCCAGCATGCTTCCCAGAATCTTTCCGCCTTTTCCGGACCGGCAGGATTTAAACATTTACGCAGTGATGAATCCAGCCAGAGAGGTGGGAGGGGATTTCTATGATTTCTTCCTCATTGACGATACCCATCTGGCAATCACGGTAGCAGATGTATCTGGAAAAGGCGTTCCGGCTGCCCTGTTTATGGTAATTGCCAAAACATTGATTAAGGACCGGGCATGCAGTTTTGTGAAGCCGGGCGAAATTTTTACCTGGGTTAACCAGCAGCTGTGCGAGAGCAATCAGGCAGGGCTTTTTGTTACTGCCTGGCTGGGAATCATTGATTTGAAGTCTGGTTTGGTGGAATATGTCAATGCAGGACACAATCCTCCGCTGGTGGCATTGGACGGAGGGGAGTTTGCGTATCTGAAACAGAAGAGCGGATTTATCCTGGCGGGGCTGGAAGGGTTCGCCTATGAGACCAGCAGCTTCCAGATGAGCCGCGGGGACCGCATTTTTCTCTATACAGACGGCGTCACAGAGGCTATGAACCGAAAGGATGAGCTGTTTGGAGAAAAACGTCTTCTGGAGTGGATGAACCTCCATCGGAAAGAGACTCCGGAGGCCGTTCTTCATGGGCTGAGGGGGAGGATTGCCGATTTCGCAGATGGAGCAGAGCAGTATGACGATATTACGATGCTGATGTTTGAACGATTGTAACTGTATTGATTATATAAAGGAGGAAAAATAATGCCCGAAGAAAGATTTGAAACAGTTCAGGAGGATTTGGAAAGAGAGCGGCAGGAATTGCGTCATAGCCTGGAGGCGTACGGCCTGAGTCCCGAGTTGGAGCAAAATGCCGCTTATGGAGGAAACCGGAAATATGATAATGAGAGCGAGAAGCGATATGGGGTTAACGGTGACCTGATAATGGACAGTACCCAGCTGGGGCATTACGAGCGTTCACAGCGCATAAAAAATATAATTGCTCTTTTGCCGGAAGGAAGAAGAGAACTGGCAGAAAAGCTTCTGGAGCTGAATGATCAGGCCCTTTCCTACTGTGCCGAATATACCAATCTGAACTTTGGATGGGGAATTTTGGAAGAAGAAAAGGCGGCTCAGGACGAAGAGCTTCAGAATGAGATAAGTCAGAAGAATCTGGAATTGGACAGTAAGATGACACCTTATCGGTATTACTATAACATGATGGCAATTCTGAACCAGCAGGTTCTGACCGGTGCCGCACCGGCGGCGTTTTCCATGTCATTCCTTGAAGGCCAGCTGGGAGACGAGGGAATAGCCCAGATCAATGAGCTTCTCAGAACGCTGAATCTGGATGTGAGAGATGTGACCGGCCTTTTTGCCCAGACGGGAAGACGCTGGAATCAGTACCAGGAAAGCAGAATCCGCCAGATGAGGGGAGATGAGCCGGCAGCAGAAACCAATGAGTTTTCGGAAGTACGGATGGATGTTCAGGCATACCGCCCGGAACTGATTGACAGCTTTCTGCTGGGGGATGTACCGGGAAAGAAGTTTACCCTTGCGGAAAAGGATTTTGCGGTTCAGAATTTTGACCGTGCTTTTGAATTTATTTTCCCGGAAGAGGTGCGCAGCGCCCTGGCTGATGAGGGCAAGGATATATTCGACCAGATTTATATTGACGGACAAAGCATGAATGAAAAGTGGGAGGCTCAGTACGCAGGGGAGCGCTACGACTATGCTTCCGCACAGATGAAATGCCGTTTTATGGAGGCGGCCCTGTCTTCTGCCAGAATTCATGTGGCCCTGCCCGGGGCGTCATCCGTTACGCTTTTGCCTTTGAATGTGTTCAGCAGTCAGGAAAGTATTCGTCCGGCAGTGGAAGATGCCGTCCGCCAGAGACCCGCTCTGTCAGTCAGCGATGCGGCGGAGGTTCAGGCCGCTCAGGAAAGGCTGGCGGAGAGAAGCCAGCAGGAAAAGGATGCGAAGAGTGACAGGATTCGCAGTGAGGGCAGCCTTTATCCGGATATGGAGACGGTGCCGGCAGAGATGCGGGTTACAGATAAAATTCATGTGTCCGCTTCCGATCGGCAAAGGGAACAAAAAATTCATGATTTGTACCGCCTGGGCAGTTTGAGCGGGCAAATTGGAGCTTTCTCCGGGGCAAAGGAGGAAAAGACGCGGCTGATCAATACTGCCGTGGGAGCTTTTGACCAGATGGTCCTGAATGATATGAGAGTGGACCCCAAATCTCATCCAATCTATGGAACCATGGGCATACGGGATCGGACAGAGCTGTTTTTTATCGATGGAAAGCCAGCCTATGAGTATTTGAAACAGCAAATGAACCGTGACCTGAATCCGACCTCCATAGATGATCAGAACTTGGCAAAGTCGGAAATCATGGCAGCCATTATCAGCGGTCAGCACCGGGTAGAGATGGCAAAAGTGGGAATGGACCCATACGGCGCTTTCCAGGTCGGAGTGGTTTCTGTTCAGCCGGATTTAAGCGAGCTGGACGGGCAGGAGAGCTGGTATCAGAGAAAACCCTCTTCCAGGGCACAGAATTTTTATAAAAAGGACGATGAGCGGCAGCAGCGTATTTCCGATATTCAGCGGTATATGGGGGAAAAATTGGTGACTGCGGAGACCCGCAGGCTTAGAATGGAGGAGGACCCCTATCAGAAAGCGAAAAAACGGTTTGACCTGCGCCGCTGGGCAGGAACCGGAACGAAGGCAACAGAGGCGTTCTGCGGAAGGGAGAACGTGGACCGGCTTTATGCGATACAAGATAAACTGCCTACGGAAATAAAAAGAGGGGCGGATCGTGAAATGGGCGGATTCCGTACGCTGGCCCAGTATCTTACCCTGGCGGAGAATCCTCAAATCCGGTTCGCGGATCTGATGGACGGCAGAAAATATACAGCGGAGAAACAGGCGGCTGCTACGAGACTAGCGGATGCCCTGGAGAAGATGTATGCGCCAAAAGAAGGACAGCAGCCGGATTTGAGTCCTTTGGCGGACATCATCGTCTCCTGTGTGCGGGCAGAAAGCAAGATTAACCTGAAAAGAGAGATATTGTACGCACTGAACGCTCCGGAGGACCTTAGCCCGCAGGAGACTGCTGCCCTGATGGAACAGCACCAGCCTGAGACAACAGAACTGCTGAACAGTATGGCTATGGGCCAGCAGTTTTTTATGCAGGCATTTAATATGAGCTCAAGAACGAATCTGTCCAGCGTTCTTTACCCGGGAGCAGACGGAACGGAACTGGAAAGGGAGGTAAGCAGACAGTTAACGCCAAATGAAAAACGGGACTATGTGGCAGTAAACACGTTTATGACAGCCGGGCTGAAACCGGAGCGGCTGATGTCCAGAAAAGCGGGGGAGTATCTGGAAAATCCCAATGCATCCGATTCATTGGAGGAACTCAGAATGGAACAGATGCTGGTTCGGAGGGTGATTGCTCAAGAAGGGGAGCCACGGAGGATTCCGGTGAATTTTTCGGCGATGATCGGAAAACTTTCGCCTAAGCTGGGAGAGAGAGAAACAAGAGTGTTCGATGAAATGTACCCGCATCAGAAGGCCAACGCTTTTCAATGCCTTTACGGTCAGGGCGGCTCAAAAGCAGAAATGGAAAAGATGGGACTGGAGTATGCAGGAATGGCCTTGAGAGGCGTAAGAGAAGATCATTCGGCCTCCAGCGCCTCGTTCCAGGATTTGAGAGGAATAGGAGAACGCTTTAGGCAGCTGGAGAATTCAACAAGTATCAGAACACTGGCGCGGGACGCCAGCCGGGACAGTGTTCTTAGACTGTTCATGCTGTCGGAGGGAAATGTCACAGTGGATGATGTGCTTTCAGGAAGAAGGGAACTTCGTATGAATGCATCGGTCCGTTTTGAAGAGGCGCTGGAAAATCATCCGGTGAACCCCGGGGTAGGAAGTCCTGATCTGGAAAACAATATCCGCTTTTATGGACAGATGTATGCCAAAGCGGCCGAAAAGCTTTGCGAGGTACGGATTCCGGACATTGATTGGAGCGATCCGGTCCAGTGTCTGACCCAGGCAGTGGATATTAGCACGTTGGGAAGGATTGCGGTAGATTATTCCCAGACGATGGAAACCTTGAGAAACAAGGAAACGTATGGGCAAACATTTTTTGCTGCCTATGATCCGGGAACAGGGAATCCTGCCGGCCTTACCGGCGAGCAGCGGTATGAGGCGGACGCCAAAAATCTGTGGGCTCTTCAGCAATTTGTACTGGCAGTGGAGGTGTCGAAGAATCCGGAGGTTATGACGGAAATGCGGGTAGCGGCAAAGCTGACCGCAGACCGGGTGGGGGAAATATTCCGGGGCGCCCGGATAGGAGATCTTGACAGCCTAGTTTCGGACAGGGAGATTTCAATTTTCCAGAATGCGGCGCTGAATGTGCTGATGTCTCAGCAGCCGGATAAGAAAACCATGGAGGATTATCTGAGCGGCAATACGAAGGAGTACGCGATAGACCCCAAAGCGCTGGAAGAGGAAATGAAAAAAGTGGCCTCGGCGCTGGACAAGCCGGCACAGCGCAAGCAAGTGAAGCTGGAGGAACTTCAGAAAGAGGAAAAGCAAAGCGTTCATCCAACAGAAAAAGCAAAGACCCAGCAGGTACAGAAGGCCCCCAAAAAAGAAGCGGAGCCAAAGCAAATAACGCCTAAGGCTCCGGGAATGCAAAAGTAAGAATAAAGGAAAGCGTTCGGATTCCTTTTTCTAAGAAGAGGCATGTAACAAAGCTTTTACTTCTGTATACCGGCCTTTGCTCACTGGCAGCTCCTCCTGATTCAGAAGAATGACTTTATGGAATCTCAGCTGTTCCACCGCCTGGCTGTTGACCAGATAACTGCGGTGAATTCTGATGAATTCCGGCAGCTGCTTCTCAAAGCCGGATAAGCTCCCAAAGGTCAGAAAACGCCCGAATACGGTGACTACATAGCACCACTGGTTGGAGGCTTTGAGATATAAAATCTCGGAAATATTCAGATAATGAAAATGCCCGGATTCGTCCTTCAGGCAAATCTGATTGCTGTCGGAATTCTCGGATTTTTGGCGGGAATGGGCGGTTTTCGCATAAACTTCCCGGATATACTGACACATAGAGCTGGTTCCCTGCGGGGACTCAAAGGAAGAAAGGGAATCCCGGGCATTGGAATTATGAAGATGCAGAAGCTTAAAATCATTTCCGGATTTGCGCCAGACCATAGTAACGCGGATAAAAAAGCGGCAGAGAAAATTGGTATCCAGCCGGACAGAAGCGACAAAACGCCCGCAGACAATCCTCGTTTTCTCATCTCCGGGAAGCAGGGTGAAGTACTCTTCGCTGATGTCCGGGAGAGTCTGGATATGCTGCTCTGAGGCTTTCATGCGCAGAAAAGCTTCCGGTCCCTCTGACCACTGATGGGACATGCCGCCGATCCAGAAGAACTGTTCGTCCAGAAGCGGAGCAATATCCTCAGTTTGATAAGTAAAAAAAGCGTTTACCACTTTTTGCGATAATTCCAGGAGCCTTTCCTGGGTGTGGTATTTTTGTTCCATAGCATAATGTCTCCAGTCTATTATCAGAATAGGATGTTAGGGGCAAAAGATTTTGCTACCCATGATAAATGTATCTTACCAGATTTGAAAAAAATGCAAATGTCATTTGACGCAATATTTACTTCCATTCACACAAGGAAGGTTGACATAGGTTTATCTCTTTCCTAAAGTAAAAGAGATTATACCAGATGAATTGATTGATTTTGGAAAAGGCGGATTATGAGAATTGCGGTAGTAGATGATTTCCAGAAAGACAGAGATAATCTGGCTCTTCAGTTAGAGGCATACATTCGGGATAACGGACTAGAGGGAGAAATTTACGGGTATCCGGGAGGAGAGGAATTTTTAGAGGCTTTCGAGGAAAAGAAAGGCTTTGACACAGTTTTTCTGGATATTTACATGAATGGTATGGACGGTATGAGCGTGGCTAAGGAACTGCGGTTAAAGGACAGCGCCTGCCGGATTATTTTTGTTACCAGTTCGGACTCCTTCGCTGTTCAGGGATATAAGGTCCGGGCTTTTCAGTATCTGGTAAAGCCCTATAGCAGGGATGAGCTTTTGGAGGTTTTGGACGAGCTGTTTGCCTCCGTTAAGAAAAAAAGACCGTATCTGGAGCTCCGGGAAGAACGAATTTCAAAAAAGATTTACTATGATGAGATTGTGATGGCGGAGCTGGATGGCCATTACACTATTTTCTACTTGAGCAGCGGAGAGCGGATGAGAACCCGCATGACGGTACGGGAGCTGGCTAAGAGTTTGACGGAAAAATGCTTTCTGGAGTGTTACCGGAACGTGCTGGTTAACCTGGATTATGTGGAGCAGGTGAAAGAAGGCAAGGGCGGATGGGAGGCTTTTGTGATGAAAGGAGGTCACAATGCTCTGATTCAGCGGACAAAACGCAGTCAGGTCCGTCAGTATTTTACGGACTATCTGTTCTGGAAGACGGAGAGAGAGGGAATGCGGAATGGCTGGTAATCATGTGACAGCCCCTGGCTGTATTTACGGCTTAATTTGTTTGGCTGTCTATATCTCTTTGTCGCTGTTTCCATTTTTACATAAATGCCGTTTGAGGCTAAGGGGGACAGCTGCGGTGTGTATGGTCTGGGCTATGGCGGAAGGAGCCGTAGCCCTTTTTCTGAGAGAAATGGGGCTTGGACTTTGGAGCCTGCTGCTCCACTGGACGGTGGGAATCCCCTTTATGCTGCTGCTAATCCGGGAGGGATGGGAGCATGTGATGTTTGCCCAGTTTTTCCTCTATGGACAGATGGCGGGCCTGACCGCTATACGGCAATGGCTGGAACAAGAGTATTTCGGCCTTCTGGTGTTTTTGACAGTTTTTTATTTCCTGGGAGCAGGACTTGTCTGTAAAAAACTATTGATACCGATTTTGTCCGTGAGGATGACAGGAGGAATGAAAAGCTGGATTTTGTTTTGGATGGTTCCCTATGTGGTATTCCTTCTGATCTGTACCAGCTGTTATTTATGGGAAAATGGCGGAGGAGCCGGATCCGGACTGTTGTCAGCTTACATTATTTTGACAAATATATTTTTCCTTTTTATTTATCAGATTATGAAATCAGTGCTTCTGGAAAATGAGGAGAGTCTGCGCAGAGAAAGTGAACGGAAAAATATGGCGCTGATTGCCAGGCAGTACGAGGAAGTACTGGAACGGCAGGAAAGCGTCTGCAGACTGCGGCATGATATGCGTCATTTTTTCCGGGCCATGAATGAGATGGCCAGAGAACAGGATCTGGATGGAATCCGTAATTATCTGTACCAATACGGCGAGAGTCTGGATCGCATCCTTCCGCCGCATATGGCGCCCATATGCCAGAATCCCGTGATTAACGGAATGGCCTCCTATTATCTGTCACAGGCCCGTTCTGAGGGAATTGAGGTACGGGCGGACTGCGAGCTGAAAGGACAACTGCCTGTTTCAGACCTGGAGCTTTCCGGTATGGTGGGGAACCTTCTGGAAAACGCACTGGAGGCGTGCCGGAGAATGGAGGGAGGAAAGCCCTTTATTCATATGGTGCTGAAAAGCCAGGGAAATGGAATTTTGGTTCTGATGGTAGAAAACAGTTATCAGGGCCAGGTTCGTACAAAAGACAGGCATTTCCTGTCCTCTAAACGGGAAGCGCTGGGGATAGGCCTTTCCTCAGTGTGTGACGCCGCGGAGCGGGCAGGAGGAACCGTAAAAATCCATTATGATGGGGGAATCTTCCGCGTCAGCGTGATGCTGGCCATGGCAGCGGAAGAGTAGCTTTCGGACAAAAAGGCGGCTGATGATGGAATCGGCGTGTCATATGTATAATTTTCCCTTCCTCCGGAAAAAGTAAAAGCAGAAAATGCTTATTGCTGGAACAGGAGGCAGAACAGGTGAAAGAAAGAGGACAGATGGCCGGAAAGGCCAGCCTGCGGTTTATTGACCCGCCGGTGATTGTCAGTGCCGCCTCAGTGGCGGGGCGCAAAGAAGGAGAAGGACCGCTGGGAAGCCTGTTTGATCAGGTGGAGCAGGATGATATGTTCGGAACGGACTGCTGGGAGAAGGCGGAGAGCGCTCTGCAGAAACGAACGGCAGATTTGGCCATTGAAAAGGGCGGAATCCATAAAAAGGATTTGAGATATCTGTTTGCAGGCGACCTTTTGGGGCAGCTGATTGCCACTTCGTTCGGAACGGTGGATTTAAAAGTACCCTTGTTTGGGCTGTATGGTGCCTGCTCCACCATGGGTGAGGCACTGACGCTGGGGGCTATGGCGGTAAATGCCGGGTACGCGGATCAGGTGATGGCAATGGCGTCCAGCCATTTCGCCACAGCGGAAAAGCAATTCCGTTTTCCATTGGGATATGGCAACCAGCGTCCCCTTTCCGCTACGTGGACGGTTACGGGCTGCGGAAGCGTGATTCTGGCAGGAGACCGAAAGAGCGGAATGGCGAAGATTACCGCCGTAACCACCGGGCAGACAGTGGATGCGGGAATCCGGGATTCCATGAATATGGGGGCTGCCATGGCCCCTGCGGCATTTCATACCATCGAGCAGAATCTGGAGGACCTTCAGATAGATGAGAGATGGTATGACCAGATTATTACCGGAGATCTGGGAGAAGTGGGAAGCCGTATTCTGGTGGATTTGATGAAAGAGAAGGGCAGAAGAATTAAAGACATCCACATGGACTGCGGAGTGGAGATTTATGACTCCGAAAGACAGGATACCCATGCGGGAGGGAGCGGCTGCGGCTGCAGCGCCGTGGTGCTGTGTGCGAAAATCCTTCCGAAGCTTCTGGCAGGTGAGTGGAAGCGGGTGCTGTTTGTTCCTACGGGAGCGCTGCTGTCTACGGTTAGTTTTAACGAGGGACAGAGTATTCCCGGGATTGCCCATGGCGTTGTTTTGGAATATATGGGAGCGGAGGGATAAACAATGGATTATGTAAAAGCGTTCCTTGTGGGCGGGGTGATCTGCGCCCTGGTTCAGATTCTGATGGAAAAGACCAGGATGATGCCAGGGAGAATTATGGTGCTTTTGGTAGTCAGCGGCACAATTCTCGGATTTTTCGGGGTGTACGATCCGTTTATCGAATGGGCGGGGGATGGCGCCTCTGTGCCTCTCCTGGGATTTGGAAACACCCTTTTTAAGGGCGTTAAGGAGGGGCTGCAAAAGGAAGGACTCCTGGGACTTTTTAAAGGAGGATTTACCGCCAGCGCGGCGGGAATCAGCGGTGCTTTGGTTTTTGGGTATCTGTCTTCTCTGGTATTTAAACCAAAAATGAAGTAGCGGTAAAAAAACGTTGAAACACGGAGAAGAGAATGGTATACTGAAACACATGAAGCTGAGAACTATCATTGTAGACAATGACCCGGAATTGCTGGGTCAGTTAAAATCCATATTGGAGGAGGAGAAGGAGGCAGAGCTTTTGGCCGCCTTTTCTCATCCGGGAGAGCTGCTGGCCTTTGTGAAGGAGAATCAGGTGGATCTGGTTTTCTCCGATGTGGTGATGCCGGAAATCAGCGGCATCGCGCTGGCGGGAAAGCTGGCGCAGACGGAACATCCGCCCCAGGTAATTTTGATGTCAGATATTCCGGGTCTGTCTTTAAGAACATGGAATATCCGGGCCCTGGCTTTTATGCCAAAGCCCTATACCAGAAAAGATGTGAGGGATATGCTTTCCCTGGCTAAGGAAAAGGCCTAAAGGATAATCATACCCCTGTTAAATTCATTTTTCATAGAAGCTCCATACTTTGAACAGTAGACGGAATGCCACAGATGGGAGGCATAAAAATCCGTCCGGATCATCTGAATGGCCGGACCGGACAAAAGCCTTTCATATCCGGCGGTACGCGTGATCAGAGGAATGGAGCTGTTTTTTTGCATCGCCTTCAAAAGAGGGGCGGCTTGGCGCTTAAAGCCCAGGATACGGCCGTAGAAGGCGTATCCGCCCAAACGATAGGCCTCCATATCGTCCGAGGTAATCTTCAGAAGAAGGTGGCAGAGACTGCGGCTGATCCTGGTATAGGTCAGCTGCCGGGTTTTCAGCTGCCGTATGCGTCCTTCCCAGTCGGTCCAGTGAAAAAGAACGTGTTCCATCCGTTTTTCCAGATCCGGGGCAATACCCTCATAGCAACTGAATTTTTTTCCCTCCTGAGAGCAGGAGAGGAGGGCATAATTCAGCAGCATGGAAAAATCCTCAGGAAAGATGGGATGCTGAGCTTGGTAGAGGCGCAGCGCCTCTGGAGGTACCTGGCCTTTTAAAGGATGGCACAAGGGGGAGGAAGTCTGCTGCTTTTTCATTCTGGCCCTCAGGCCGGTGGCAGAGGCCATTTCCGCCTGTGGGCCAATATCGATTTCCTGATCATGATACCCCTTTCCCCGGCGTAAAATGGTTATGGGAAGGATGGAGCTGTTTTGACGGAGAAGGGCCTTACAGTATTCGATTCCCAAAATGTGATTTGGGAGGCTTAAAATTTCCGCTTCTGCCTGGGACAGATGCCCCAGGTGGGTAAGGGCAAAAATCCGGGCCTGAGGCCAGGTAAGGCCCTTTTTCAGCCCTGCAAGAAGCAGAGGCCGGAAGCCTTCAGGCTCTTGAATGAGTACGCGGGCAATATCCATCAGCCGCCTCTCGTCTTCCCATTCGCTGCCGAAACAGAGATAGTCGATTGTGCCCAGGGCGGACAGGAGGGCCACAGCTCCGCAGGCAAAATCTTCGGCGCTTCCGGAGGCAAAGGGAGACGGCAGTTCCAGCACCAGGTCTGCCCCGCAGCGCAGCGCAGCCTCCGTTCGGAGCGTTTTCTCAAATACGGAAGGCTCCCCGCGCTGGACAAAATTGCCGCTGAGAACAACGATGCAGTAGTCCGCATGGGTCTGCTCCTTTGCTTTGAAAATATGATATTGATGTCCGTTGTGAAATGGGTTGTACTCGGCGATAATTCCGACAGTGCGCATAAAGGTATTCCTCCGATTTTATTGAATTGATCATACCTGATTTTTGAAATCGGGTCAATAGGCGCTCTGTGAAAGCGGGCAGTGCTGCCCTGAACTGCTGCGAAAATCTGGAAAACACAATTTTTCCACCGTCATTTCACAAATCCGCCACAATTGTCTTTTATATTAGGAACTGTCAAAAGGAAATGACATTAAAAATGAAAGCAGATAAGCAAATGAAGATAGAGTGAGAAAGGGGTTTTTACTATGTATGAGGAAGATAAGAGAACTTACAATCATATGGATGATGATTTGAGCGAAAAGCAAAAGGAAAATCCGGACCAGATCCGCAGCGACAGCCATGACGCTCAGAATCAGCAGGAGCAGAGAAAACAGGAGCAGTGGACTCAGGGACCCCGGATGCAGGATTACCGTACGCCGGACTACCATACACCGGAACACCGGGGAAAGAAGAACGGCGGTGTGGCCAAGAAGGCTGCCGCTGTTACAGCTGCCGCCGTACTCTTTGGAGTTGTGGCAGGCGGCGTCATGACCGGTGTGAATCTGGTGGGAAGCAGGCTTGTGGGCCTTTACGGAAATACTGTAACAGCGGAAACGGCCGCTCAGGAAAGCAGTGAGAGCGTTCCGCAGACCACCACAGCCCAGACCAGCGAGTCAGCTACCGCCGTTTCCAGCAGTACAAACATTGAAAATATTGTAGAGCAGGCAATGCCCTCTGTAGTAGCGATCAACGACACTATGACGGTAGAACAGAGAAACTTTTTCGGAATGCCTCAAACGTACCAGGCTACCAGCAGCGGATCCGGGATCATCGTAGCTCAGAGCGATACAGAGCTTTTGATTGCGACCAACAACCATGTTGTGTCCGGAGCAACGGATTTGGAGGTAACCTTTACAGATGATACTGCCGTGAGCGCAGCCATCAAGGGAACCGATTCAGCCTCCGATCTGGCTATTATCGCAGTGCAGCTGTCCGATATTCCGACAGACACCATGAACAAAATTAAGGTAGCAACTATGGGAGATTCAGATCAGCTAAAGGTGGGACAGCAGGTAATCGCCATCGGCAATGCCCTTGGTTATGGACAGTCCGTAACGGTGGGATATGTAAGCGCCCTGAACCGTCAGATCACGGACGAAAACGGAATCCAGCATACCTATATCCAGACGGATGCAGCGATCAATCCCGGAAACAGCGGCGGCGCTCTGCTGGATTTGAACGGCAACGTAATCGGAATCAATGCAGCCAAGAACGCTTCTACAGAGGTAGAAGGAATGGGATTCGCGATTCCGAGTTCCACCGCAAAGGACATTCTGGACAATTTGATGACCAAGCAGACCAGAATTGCCGTAGGAGAGGATGCACAGGGCTATCTTGGAATCCGTGTAACCAATATTGATGCGGCTACATCCCAGGCATATGGGATGCCGGTAGGCGTCTACGTTTATCAGATTATGCCGGAAGGAGCCGCAGCCAACTCCGACTTAAAGGAAAAGGACATTATTACAAAATTTGACGGACAGTCGATTACTACCGCGCAGGAACTGACGGATATGCTGACTTACTATGAGAAAGGCTCGGAGGTTACGCTGACCGTTCAGACACTGACCAACGGCGCCTATGTGGAACATGATGTGACGGTAACCCTTGGCGATAAGCTGGAAGAATGACGGTTTTCCACTCTTTAGGGAATTTTTACACCCATTTTCTGAAAAATGTGGTATAATATGAGCACTTGGTGAGGTTTTTACGAGCCTAGTGCGAGTCATACCTGTCCACTTAAGGAGGTATCTCACGAGTTTAGTGGACATGGTATAATATTTCGAAAGTATTGGAAACAGACTAAGAAAAGGAGGCCGCCATATGAAGTTAGTATACGCGATTGTGAGAAATGATAACGAGGACGATGTGGTAAGCCAGCTGACCAGACATCACTACAGCATCACCCGCCTCTCAACCACAGGTGGGTTTCTGAAAAAGGGAAACACTACTTTGATGATCGGCGCGGAGGATGATAAGGTAAAAGAGGTTATTGACATTATCAAACAGGAGTGCGGGCAGCACCAGAAAATTACGGTGAATATGCCCTACATTTCCGGAACCACGATGGTGAATTATTCTACCATGCCGATGACCGTTGAAGTGGGCGGCGCCACGATTTTCGTGGTTAATGTGGATCACTACGAGAAAATTTAAGCAGGTTTAGAGGATATGAAAAGAGGCTGAAGCACAGTGTGCGGCAGCCTCTTTTCAACTGCGCATCGAAAAAAGTGCAAGATATTTGCCCATAGGGCTTGAAAAATCCAGAATAAACCAATAAAATAAATACAGCATATGGCATTTGCAGCAGCTGCTGCGGATAGCCGCAATCTATATTTACATGGATAAAGGAGAGAGTAAGCAATGAAATTCTTAGTAGAAACATCCGCCCGTCACGTACATCTGACTCAGGAGCATCTGGAGATCCTCTTTGGCGAGGGTTACGAGCTGACCAAGAAGAAAGATCTGTCCCAGCCCGGACAGTTTGCATGCCAGGAGAGAGTTACCATCGTGGGAAGCAAGAAGGAGCTGGCCGGCGTTTCCATTCTTGGACCGGTAAGAAAGGCTACCCAGGTTGAGCTTTCCTTAACGGACGCCCGTTCCATCGGTGTAACCGCTCCCGTGAGAGAGTCTGGTGATATTGCAGGAAGCGGCGCATGTAAGATCATTGGCCCTAAGGGCGAAATCGAGATCTCCGAGGGCGTAATTGCCGCGAAGCGCCATATCCATGCTACTCCTGAAGATGCTAAGGCTCTGGGCGTAGAGAACGGTCAGATCGTTTCCGTAAAGCTGGATACGGATGGCAGAAGCCTGATTTTTGGCGATGTGGTTGTCCGCGTAAGCGACAGCTACGCGCTGGCGATGCATATTGATACCGACGAGTCCAATGCGGCTGGCTGCGGAAGAGAAGTATACGGCGAAATCGTGAAATAACATTTGAAGGAGAAGTAAATATTATGAAAATTTTAGTTATCAACTGCGGAAGCTCTTCTTTAAAATATCAGCTGATTGATATGGACAATGAGAGCGTACTGGCAAAGGGACTTTGCGAGAGAATCGGTATTGCCGGTTCCAAGCTGACCCACCAGGCAGCCGGTAAGGATAAATATGTGGTAGAGAAGGACATGCCTACCCATAAGACCGCCATCGAGCTGGTTATGGAAGCTCTGAAGGATTCGGAGCACGGCGTAATTAAGGATACCAGCGAGATTTCCGCAATCGGCCACCGGGTACTTCACGGAGGTACTGTATACAGTGATTCCATCGTTGTCAATGACGATGTAAAGAGAGTCATCCGCGAGTGCTTCGAGTTAGGACCTCTGCACAATCCTGCTAACCTGATGGGAATCGAGGCCTGCGAGGAAGCTATGCCCGGAACGCCTAATGTGGCGGTATTTGATACTGCTTTCGGTATGGCTATGCCGGAGAAGGCTTATACTTATGCCATTCCTCACGAGTATTATGAGAAATATGGCATCCGCCGTTACGGCTTCCATGGAACCAGCCACAAGTTTGTATCTGCCGAGGCTATTAAGTTCGGCGGCCTGGATCCGGAGAAGGCGAAGGTAATCGTATGCCATCTGGGCAACGGCGCCAGCGTTTCCGCTTCCATCGGCGGCAAGTGCGTGGATACCAGCATGGGCCTGACTCCACTTGAGGGTCTGATTATGGGTACCAGAAGCGGTGATGTGGATCCGGCTGTTCTGCAGTTCGTTATGAACAAAGAGGGTATGGACATCAATGAAATGCTCAACATTTTAAATAAAAAGTCCGGTATCTACGGAATGACCAACGGAATTTCCAGCGACTTCCGTGATATTGAGAAGGCCAAGGCAGAGGGCAACCATCTGGCAGAGGTGGCTCTGGACGCCTTCTACTATCGGGTAGCCAAGTACATTGGCGCTTACACCGCGGCTATGAACGGCGTGGACGCAATTGCCTTTACCGCAGGCGTGGGCGAGAACGACAAAGTAGCCAGAAAGACCATTTGTGAATATCTTGGATTTATGGGTGTGGCGATTGATGATGAGGCCAACAATATCCGCGGCGAGGAGCGCGTGATTTCCACTGCGGACTCCAAGGTGAAGGTTATGCTGATTCCTACCAATGAGGAGCTGGCTATCGCCAGAGAAACGAAGGCTCTGGTATAAAGGTTGTACCTACTTAGGACATCCAATGTGAAAACGAGGGCAAAAGCAAGCTTAACGCCTGTTTTTGCCTCTGTTTTCACGCCGTCCTGAACTATTGCAAAAAATCATTGACAAACCACTTGCGCCTATGTATAATAGTTGAGGTGCATATGGAGGATTCCTTATGCTGATTAATTTATCGGAGCTGTTTTCCGTTGAGGGAAAGGCAAAAACCTATCACTGCAATCTGGAGATGGATCAGTTTCACAGCCCTCAAGGCGATTATGAGATTGTAAAGAAGGATCCTGTGGTACTCGAGATTATCAATGAGGGAAACCGGGTATTCCACCTGAAGGGAAAAGGAGCGGTGACGCTTTCTATACCATGCAGCAGGTGCTTGGAGCCGGTGGAAGTTCCGGTCTCTGTGGAAATCGATGATGAAATCGATATGAAACAGTCGGAAGAGGAACGTGCCAGAGAACTGAACGAACAGTTCTATGTAAGTGGTTATAATCTGGATGTAGACCGGCTTGTGGGTAATGAACTGACTTTAAACCTGCCTATGAAGGTTCTTTGCAGAGAAGACTGCAAAGGAATCTGCAATAGATGTGGCACAAATCTCAACTATGGGACTTGTGACTGCGATACCAGGTCACTGGACCCGAGAATGTCAGTTATCCAGGATATTTTTAAACAGTTGAAGGAGGTGTAAACCATGTCTATTTGTCCGAAGAACAGATCTTCTAAAGCCAGAAGAGACAGCCGCCGTGCAAATTGGAAGATGAGCGCGCCGAATCTGGTAAAGTGCTCTAAGTGCGGAGCTCTGACCATGCCTCATAGAGTCTGCAAGGCATGTGGTTCTTACAACAAGCGTCAGGTTGTAGAAGTAGCAGAATAAAAGATAAGTAAATCAAAGCCGTCAGGGGACTCCTGGCGGCTTTTTAAAATTGCGGCGGATTAGGAGGAAGGAAAATGGATGTGAGATGGATTACTCCAGCGGTAACGGCTATTGACCGGGAGGGTCATGTGGATCTGGAGGCAAATGAACGAATTTATGAAAATCTGATTGAAAAAGGAATGGATGGAATTCTGATTCTTGGAAGCATCGGCGAATTTTATGCTATTTGCAAGAAGGAAAAAATGCAGTTGATTGACCGCGCGGTTTCGGCTGCAGCCGGCCGGGTTCCGCTCTATGTGGGAACGGGCCATATGGAAATGGACGAATGCGTGGAGCTGTCCAATTACGCCCTTGACAAAGGAATCCGGGCGGTGGTAGTGATTTCACCCTATTATATGAATCTTCCGGATTCCGGGATTTTGAATTTTTATGGACAGGCAGCCCAAAAGATCAGGGGAAATATCATCCTGTACAACTTTCCGGCCCGCACCGGCTATGATTTGAGGCCGGAACTGGTCTATGAGCTGGTGAAGAGATATCCCAATATCATCGGGCTGAAAGATACGGTGGGGGATATGGGCCACACCAGGGCAATGATTCAAAAGGTGAAGAAGGATTTCCCGGAGTTCCGGATTTACTCCGGCTTTGACGAGTTTTTCGGACACAACGCCCTTTCCGGCGGAGACGGCTGCATTGCGGGATTGTCGAATTTTGCCCCGGAAGTCGCCGCAGGATATGCCCGGGCAGCACGGCAGGAAGATCTGAACGGCATGTGCGCCTGCCAGAGAAAAATTGACCAGCTGATGGCGATTTACGGGGTGGGCCAGCAGTTTATCCCTGTCATCAAAAAAGCTATGATTCTCCGGGGAATGGAGATGGAACCCTTCTGCGCCCAGCCGATGCTGGAGGCGGATGAGCGGGAAACAGAGGAAATCCGAAAGATTCTGAAGCAGGCAGAGCTTTTATGAAGATAGATTAGTGCATATTGGCAAAGCGCTCCACCGCTTTTGTAAAATTGGCGATAGTCTGGTCGGCATCTCCGTGTTCAATTCCATCCCGGACACAGTGTTTGATATGTCCCTCCAGTACGACTTGCCCAACGCGGTGGAGAGCGGATTTTGCCGCATTGATCTGAGCCAGAATATCTTCGCAGGGAACATCCTGGTCTACCATCCGGTCGATGGCCTGAACCTGGCCGATGATTTTTTTCAGACGGCGGTGGAGATTTTCAGAATCCATACATTGTTTCATCGATCAATTGACCTCCTGTAATCATAAAATATAAAGCAGAGAACGGTAATTTAATAAGGGATAGGGGTATATGTATCGCATCTATTATGAGGGATTTTTCAGATTTTGTCAATGAAGAGGAAAAGGAAGCGTATTTTAAAGCTGGTCAGCAGTTACAATTTTCTTATCAGACAGAAAAAACACAAGAAAAAGGTCTGAAATAAAAAATAAATTGTGCAAAAATGTCTTGACAATAGTGCTATAATAGAGTCGTAACAAGAAAGAGATACTTAACTAGACCTATTTATTTGACAATTAAAAGGCCGCGCTAAGGAATCAGTTTGATGGAGGAAAAGATAAATGAATACTTTAAAAGCTGAGAAAAGAAGCATGGCAATCAAGGCGAAGAGACTGAGAAGAGAAGGATTTGTAACAGGCAATGTTTTCGGACGGGAAATGAAGGAATCACTGCCAATTCAAATTCCGAAACAGGATGCAGAGCGTCTTCTGAAGACCAATAAAAGAGGCAGCCAGGTAATGCTGGAGATCGATGGACAGAAGATGGATGTTTTGCTGAAGGAAATCGATTATGATGCGATGAAAAATCAGATTCAGGAGATTGATTTCCAAGCTCTGGTAAGCGGCGAAAAGGTTCATTCTGTAGCTGAGATTCAGCTGCTGAATCACGAAAAGGTCACCACTGGCGTTCTCCAGCAGCTGCTGGAGGAGGTTTCTTATCGGGCCCTCCCCTCCGCTTTGGTAGAAAAGGTTGAGGTGGATGTCGGTGATCTGAAGGTGGGAGATTCTATTAAGGTGCGGGATTTGTCTATTGCGTCAGACAAAGATATCGATCTTATGACAGATTTGGATGCCGTTGTGGCGACTGTTTCGGCTGTACATAATAATGTACCGGAGTCTGAAACAGAGGAAGGCGTTTCGGCGGAGTAAAATATTGGAATGATGTGAAGAAGAGCAGAGAATACACTGGTTGTTATTCTCTGCTCTTTATATATTGTCCGGATTGACAATGAATATAAAACAGGATTAGTTGGGGTAAAAATTAAAAAACTGCAGAAGCTGTTTAAAGATATCGTTTAAAAACATATCCAAACAGACTCTGCAGTTTTTTATTATCGAAAGAAATTATTTTTCCTTATGTGTCTGATGGCAGGTGTCAAAGTAACGAATTAGACGATAAATAATCTCCTTTTCATCCTGGGTATAGCGGGCCAAAGGAATGGATTCGTCTTCGCTTAGCCCCAGGAGATAGTCTGCGGAAGTATGCAGCAGCTGACATAATTCCGTAATCTTCTCGGTAGACGGGATAGAAGTCGCCATCTCCCAGGCGTTGACACTGGAACGGGTAATATAGAGCCGCTTCGCCAATTCCGTCTGAGTCATGTTGTTCTTGAGTCGCAATTCTTTGATTCGTTCGGCTGTGTTGATAATCATGCGCAATTCTCCAGTCATATGAAAAAGGCCAGGGAATACTTTCCCAGAATATACCTGGGGAGGGGGTATTCGTTTTTGGCTATTATTAGCTATTATAATACTATTATGACAAAAAATAATTATCTTTAGTGATAGTTTGAACATGACATTTTGAGAAAATATGTCTGAAGCTAATCTAATACATATATATCAAAAAACTGTGAAAAGTTTGAAAAAAAGTGTAGATTGCGTGAAAAGCAGAAAAAGATATTTTGAATAATCTTTAATGATTATTTTAAACTGACAAAAATCCTAATAGTACTATATTCTACGCATTAAAGTAGCTGCCGCTCTGGCGGCGGCAGCGGTAACAGCAGCCGTTCCCGGAGCTTATGGGCCAGGAGGATGGAATGGTACCGTTATGGCGGCGGTGACGGAGGATGTTAAGGAGATTTCTGCGACAGCGGAGTTTCAGAACACCATCAATAGCTGTATTGGAAATTACGAGCTGACGGCGGATTTGTCAGGGAATGTAAATGTTACTGTGCCTGCAAATTCTGATATTACCCTTGACCTGAACGGTCACAGCCTGAAGATTCACTTAAACCTCTCTGCCTCTGGACTTACTTGCCGAGTCGAATGTTTTATATTGGCGACAACGTCACGCTGACTATCGATGGAGGGAATTATATCTGTGGGGAAGAAGCGGGAACTGATTATATGTTCGCATGCCTGACTATTGCTGGAGACAGCGGAAGCAGCATTGTGATTAACGGTGGAAATTTTCAGATGAATTCATTGGGCGTTATTTCCGTACGCGCCATGTTCTCAAATTTTATTCAGTCACGTGTACAGACAACAATTAACGGCGGAACCTTTGGCGCGGCAGACGGTGCATATGTGTTTCTTGTAAGCGAACCGTATCAAACTATTGAAGACGCCTTAGAAAATGTGACCATTAGCGGAGGCACATTCGGAAACAATACGCTGTATTGTTATAACGCAGTTTCGGAAGGCCCGAAAGCTTATCTCACCGCAGATGGCAGTGAAAGTGAACTTTCAACAGGGGTAACAGCTTCTTTTAAGAAATGTACATCTCTCAGACTGACCGATGATGTGGTACTATGTCAAGAAAAAGTACAAATTAGACGTGAACTTTTTTTAGGGATTCTCTGTTGTCGAATTTTCCTTCTACTTTTAGTATAACTAGGATTCTTTTGATTATACACTTTAAGCGAATTTTTTGCATGGAAAATAAGACATTTGCAAATATGCCATTTTTCATGGGCTCTGCCCACACCCGGCCTCCGGAATAAGGTGGGAATTTTCTGGCAATACTGTAAATGCCGATGGGATAAGGTGGGAGCAGTTGGAATTACTGCGTGGCTGCTCCTGCCTGTTCTTTTTCTATAAATACTGTGTGATCCGTTCCCCGTACAGCAGGATCAGCTGGCTCAAGACCTGGTCCCGGTTACGGTATCTCTGGGTCCATTTCTTTGCTACATTTTCACTGGCCAGGTACAGGAGTTTTTCCAGCGCCGTGACATTGGGGAATACACTGTTGGTCTTGGTGACTTTCCGGTACTGGCGGTTCAGCCCTTCTATAATATTTATGGTATACATAATTCTCCGGATATCATCTGAAAACTGAAAAAAGAATGGACATCCTCCCAGTTTTTCCCCAGTTGCTGATGGCATAGGGGTATTTCTTTCCACATATATTCATCAAGTCCTTGACTTTTCAGTGAAACTGGAATACTTGGTAATAAATCTCTTTGAACTCCGGGGAGGCGCTGATTACATTCCGGATTTGTCTATATTATCGGAGGAATCAGCATCAGCCAGGACTCGATCCTCTTACTTATATTGTGGTGGCTCTTTAAGAAGAGTTCAGGTGGTATCATGAGATATCCCTGGAGAAGATCCAGTTCTAGTACGGTATCAAACTGCTGCCTTTCGTGGTGGAAACATTTCCCGGAAAACTGCCGAAATTCCTTTGGATTGTGTTGGAAGAATAGCGGATGGAATAGACCTTTTGGATTTTCTGACAGGAAAAGGGTGATTCGCCCTGCGACACTGGGAGCGGACCATGGAATGCAGATCCGCCGCTCTTTAAATTATTTGTATAATTTTCAGTTAGCCAATATAAGACTGAAAATATCTTCTTAAAATGATTTATTATTTAAATGTTTTTTTGCTTGTACGGTTTTGTCTGTTAATCGAAGCTAGGACAGTTTAGGGGGAGCTGAGATTCAGGGGATATTCATCGATTATTTGAGACAGCTTTTTCTTTAAATGTAAAAAAATGGAAATTGAAACAAAATGAAGTAAATTAATATTAATCATAAAAGATAATTTTATATTATCATTTATGATTAATTAAAATTGACAATATTAAAAATAATGCTATAATATGAAATATAGATATTTGGTATTTTGCGGAAATTATAAACAAATACCAGATATATTATTTGGTGTTTTCGGAAATGTCTGACAACATCGAAGGCATTAGCAAAAAGGCTAAAAGGAGGAAAGGAAATGTACAAGAAAAAGCTTGGGGTCAGAGTGATTACCGCAATCACAGTTGGCGCTCTTCTCTCCAGCAATATGTCTGTGGCGATGGCAAACACGCAGATAGCTACTCTTGAGGACAACTTGGACGAGAAGACCGCAGATGAGGAAAAGAATGTAGAAGAGGAAGAGACGGAGACAGTCGATGAGACTGTGGAGGAGACCGAAACGGAAGAGGCCGAGGAAGAAGAGTCCACAGATGAAATCGAAGAATCCGATTCTGAAGAGGAAGTTACTGGGGATGAAGAAGACACAGTAGAGACAGAAGAGGAAGAAACTCCGGTAGAAGAGAAAACGGAAGAAGAGACCGATAAGGAGGAAGAAGCTCCGGCAGAGACCGATGATCCTTCAGGAGCGTCTGATGATGCAGAAGAGCTTCCGGCAGAGGAAACAGAAGAAGAGACAGATACTGCTGAGGAGGGAGTACCTGAAGAGAACACCGACGCAAAGGAGGAAGTCTCTGCTAAAGACGAAAATCTGAACGAAGAAATTGATTCCGAAATGGAAAAAGAAAATAGCGGAAGCACAAACTTTATTCAGAAGTCATCTCTAAACTATAGAGAGATAACCAATAGAAGTGCGGAAGAGATTACAGTAACAATAGCGATTCTTGACGAGAATCTCGACGAAATAGGGAGAGAGACTGTAGAAGTAGCTGCGGAATCCGGCCTGTCGGTAAAGACAAACCAGGAGTGGCTGGATATTTCAGGGATCGATATAGAGGGCTATGAACTGGATTCCCCGAATGCGAGCTATACAGCGTCTGACGGAGATGAGGTTTCTCTGTATGTAACAAAGAAGGAAGAGGAGCCTGAGCAGAAGATTACAGTAACAATAGCGATTCTTGACGAGAATCTCGACGAAATAGGGAGAAAGACTGTAGAAGTAGCTGCGGAATCCGGCCTGTCGGTAAAGACAAACCAGGAGTGGCTGGATATTTCAGGGATCGAT